>ENA-ORRQ01001433-ORRQ01001433.1-human-gut-metagenome-genome-assembly--contig:-NODE-1433-length-17911-cov-3.513273_pt1 | contig 17911 bp, 4 predicted proteins | sample MGYA00242177_ERZ509138 | MGnify/ENA primary metagenome ERZ509138 (study PRJEB26280, sample SAMEA2338628) | human gut metagenome | biome: human gut; feature: human-associated habitat; material: faeces... | reverse complement strand
CCATACCGGAATATGTAGTAGCTGGAAACTGGCGGAAGAATGCAGATGGAAGCTGGCAGTTTGAAGCGGGCGGTAGAAGCTATGCTTCTGAGTGGGCGGCTGTCCACAATCCATATGCCGATCCGGCAAAGGGGCAGAGTACGTTTGACTGGTTCCGATTTGATGCAGGTGGCAGGATGGTGAACGGCTGGTATACGGATGTGGATGGAAACACATATTATCTCTGGAAGGAAATGGATGGAACACAGGGGCGTATGCTGACTGGCTGGAACTGGCTGCCGGGAAGCGATGGAGTGTTTCATTGTTACTATTTTCAGGAAAAATCTGATGGAATGAGGGGACGTTTGTATCGAAATACGCACACGCCTGATGGGAATTTAGTCAATGCGGATGGTTCCTGGGTGCTGGACGGAATAGTACAGACGAGAAGCTGAGAGAGGAGGATAGAAGAAAACAGAGACAAACAGGAAAATGAAGTGGAATGACACGAAAAGAATAAAAAATGGGGGTATAAAAAATGAAACAGGATAAGAAAACAACCAATAAATCGGGATGTACAGCCGTACTGGCAGCAGCCATGATCGCAGCCGGAGGTTTCAGCGCTTATGCAGGCAATCAGGGGACGCATGGCGGTGAATGGAAGGACACAGAGAGTCTGAGATGGGAGTGGCAGAATGGAGAGATGAGTTTTTATGGAAATGGAAGTATTTTTTCAGAGCAGCACCCAGAGATCAGCGATCCGGAATATTACCTGAAAGAGGCAGTCCGTTATCCGGGGGAAGCAAATCCAGGGTGGAATACGAAGGGAGAACCGAAAGCAAATTATAGCTGGGCTTCGGTCGAAGAACTGCAGAAATTTGTCAATAGTTTTGACTGGATTCATTTGGATGAAAAAACGCGTCTACTGTATGTGCATAACCGGATTGCAAACGGAGAGGGGGGTTTTAACCAGAATCATTACGGTTCGCCGGAAGAGGCAAAGGATTTCCCGGTTTTGGAAGGAGGCGTTGGCGTCTGCCGGGATTTCGCAGAAGAATTTCAGTTCCTATGCCAGATCGTAGGGCTGGAGTGTGTGACCTACACGCCGGAATATCTCCATGATGCGTGCCTGGTGCGGATCGGCACGCAGTGGTATGCGACGGATCCGACCTCCAGCCTGCCGCTATTTTCAAATGCGAAAACATATCCGGTTGACTTTGAGACGGAGTTTTACCGCTATGAGAATAAGGAGCGGGAGCAGAGAAGAAAGGAGTATGAAGCGGATCCAGACAGTCTTGCCAATGTGCTGGCGCTGACCTTGAGTATGCGGGGAGAAGGGACGATTTCCGAGGCTGCCTGGGAGAAAATACAGGCACCGATGGGGCAGGTAGAAGAACAGTGGGGACGACAGGAAATATCAAGACAGGAGTATGAAAAGGGGATTATCTCGCTGCTGAAATCAGTTTGGGGAACTGAAAAATAAAGAAAACGAGGGACTGCCGGTGTTAAGGGGCGCGGGGCAGTAAAAACGAGGAGGAAGTTTATGGGGGAGTATCGGTACAGAGAGAATGTGAAACGGGGGATGGCGTTTGTACTGGCAATTATATTGGGAGGAATGGCTTTTTTGCCAGGATTCCCGGTTTTTCCGGCGAAAGCGGCACCTGCGAGCGGTCAGCAGACAACACTGACGACAGCCCATGGCGATACGCTGCTGGGACACAAGCTTTATTGTATCGATAAGGGCGGTTATGCGATCTGGGGAATTGCAGAAAAAGGGGATCTCTATGAAGCACACCGTCCCTCCCAGGCATCCGTTCCGCTGAGCAGTCAGGAACAGAAATATGTATTTTGGGCGCTGCTCTCGCTCAGAGCAGCGCTGGGGGATGAAAAGGCAAATACATTTATCCGGGCGATCAATGTGGCAGCAAAAGCACAGGGAAAACCGGAAATTATCAAGATGGTGTCCGAGGAAGATCTGAAAACAATCCTCTATGTTCCAGCTGTGCGGGCAAAATATCCGTGGCTGGAGGCAGCTGCGTCAAATAGTGAGGCGTACATGCAAATGGGAGGAATGCTGTCTGGCGGGGGCAGCGGAAAGGAAAATACCGGTGTCGGCGGCGGAAAGATTCCAGATGTGATAGCTTCCAGCACCTCGCTGGGAACGGCAAAACAGGTAGATGCGGCGACTCTGACGCTGTCGTTTGCGCCGGATGGCTCGGATTGGGATTTTATCCGTTCTGTACCGCTTGAATTTTCAAACAATGACGGTGTTTCATTCAGCCCGGTTCCGACCGATGGATGGACATATACAAAAACCGACTCGCAGATTATATTTAAAAATCCAAATCCAAAACCGTCGAAAGCCCTGATTCGTTTCCGGGTGGAAGGAACCCCATACGCTTCGGGCGGCGGGGGATATGCTTCGGCGGAGGAGGCGATTGACCAGTCGCTTCAAATCTGGGAGTGTGTGACCTGTTCGGGGACACACGGAGGCGGAACGCCTGCCAAAAGTGATCCGTGGATTCATCAGCGGATGGCATGGATGGAGCTCGGAATGGTTCCGGTCAATTATTTTGCTGCATTGGCGGGCGATCCAACCCCGATACCGGAGCAGGGAGGCATTCAGTTTGAGGTATTTAGGCATGAAGAGGATTTTACTTCCACCTATAATCTGCAGATGTACAAATACGATCATGAGACAGGGAAAGCGCTGGAAGGGGCGCGGTTTGGCTTCTTTGAGCGCTTTGACGATAAGAACAGGGTAAATACTGAGCGGGACGGAGCTGCCGAATTGTATGAGGGCGGAGAACCATATGCCAGTCATTATCAGGATGAGCCGGTTCTCTGGGATGGTTTCAGACAAGTGGGTTCGGCGGTAACAGATGGCGATGGCTACGCCTCCCAGACGGTGGAACACGGTTATCACTATGATAAGACGTTCTGTGACGGTCATCCGGCACCGACCTTTGTACCTGTTCCAGAGGAAGAGGAGGACGAAGAGGGAGAAGTCATCAATGAGAATGAGATTGAGGCGGCGCAGGCAGAAAATATCCGCCTGGCAAATAGCTGGCTTTTGTGCGAAGAGGAATGTGAAGGAAAGGCGGGCGGAGACTTTGAGGGCGTCCATTTTCACTGGATGATGGAGGAGGTCGATGCAGGGGAGATAGAAGGTATCGCGTCAGACGGCGGCTCCGAGGGAGAAACACCCGATGCGGGACCGACGACAGGGGCAGACGGGGAAACTTCGTATGCAAAGTCTGGCTGCCAGGAGGACTGTGGGCAGACGTATGAGAAGTTCATTTCCATGAAGTACAGTTATACCTGGAAAGAATTTAAAGCGCGGGATGGATATATTCTGCATGATGAACATGCAGATGACCTGCCAATTGAGATTATCACAACCGATGCATCTGAGCATGGGGCAAATGCAGCCTTTGGAGGCGGATATTCGCGTGATGTGGTACTGGGAACGAAGAGTGTGAGAAGGAGTCAGGGCATCGGAGAGGCTTCCGGAAATCAGAATGGAGAAAGTGCGGGGAAGAGTCCTGTATTTCCAGGGCCGTTAAAAATGCGTGTTTTGCCGCAGAGGGTGGTTCTGTTTACGGCATTGGATGCAGCGCTTCTGGGGAAAGGGACACCGTCGGAGGCGGAGATAGGAGAAAAACCGCAAGATACAGGAAACAAAGCGGGGAGAAAGAGGAATAAGACAAGTGAAAACGAACAGGGCATAAATGAAAAAGACAGAAAATTGACACAGGAGAAGGAGGAAGCAACTGCCTCGGAGATGAAAGTATCTATTTCGGACCATCTGGTAAATCGTGTCCAGAAAGGGTTTGTGTTTATTGATGAAGCGGATGATGATTTAGAAGAAGCAGAAAAAGCGGAACGTGAAAGTATTCGGCGATATACGGCAACAGGCTCAGATTTATTGATAACTGGGGCGGATTTTTATACAAGCTGGCATTCACCTTCTTCGTTGTATCAAAATCCTCAGTTGTCACAAAGAACGGAAACACTGGCGGGGGCGGCAGCAGAGTCACTATTTTTCCCTGCCTATGAATCGGCGCTTGTTTCCGAGAGTGTGGGTTCAGCGATAGAGCCGGGAAGTGCTGGCAATTTTAGCCATTGCAATGGGGCAGACGGCGAGAAAGATGCCTGGAGGATCTACGATCACCGGACAGAGGGCGAGGTACATATCAATAAAAAGGATCTGGATCTGAAACAGGGCGAAAATGAGTCTTACAATGCGCTTGGAGACGCACAGGGTGATGCAACGCTGGAAGGTGCAGTGTATGGCTTGTTTGCAGCAGAAGATCTGCTGCATCCGGACGGAAAAACAGGGGTAGTTTACCGGGCCAATCATCTGGTGGCGGTGGCGACGACAGATAAAAATGGAGATGCCTCGTTTCTGGCATGTACAGAGGCGCCGGGGCGAACCTATGATTATTCGAAAGGGTCGATTGCGGATGCAGCAGATGGATGGCGAAAGAAAGCGCCGGGAAATCTGTATACACAAGATGCGGCGATCGATGATTATACGGCAGATAAAGCCTGGGAGCGGATTTATTATAACAATACGTCAAAGAATGGGAATGCCTGGATTGGACGTCCACTTCTGATGGGGGAATATTATGTCAAGGAATTAAGCCGATCCGAGGGCTTTGAACTTTCGGTTGGAAATAAACTTCACGCAGTTACAAACCTGGGACAGGATCTGGAGGCGGCGGTCCTGGAACCGGGAGAAGGATATGCCCATATTTCCATGCAGATGTATGGGGAAGAGCAGGCAGGCGATGGCGGAGCTGATACGAATGAAATTTTCTTTTCGGCAGAGTCAAAGGACACGAAAGAGGGAGTTTATGAGATTGTGGTGTCAGGGCTGCCGGAGGGCGTGAGCTTTTATCGAAAAGACGAGGGAAAAGGAACGGTTTCGGTGGAAGCTGGGACAGGTGAGTATGAAAAAGTTTATACCGGGGAACTGGCAGTGGCAGAGAACGACTATCAGTATCCAAAGTACAATGCGGATGGCACGCCGATGAATAAAAAGGTTCCGATTGAGTATGCGGCGGGGTGGATGCGCCAGGTCCGGGTGCAGGAACTTGTGCCGGAGACAGTGGAAGCAGTTCTTTTGCAGGCAGAAACGGGAATGACCGAGGAAGAAAATGCGGACAAGCTGGCAAAAATATTTGATGTGGATGACTTTTGTTATTTGAAAGGGAAAGCTGAGCGGGTACTCCGCAGACATGCGAAAATAACACCGAGGACACCGGGAGCAGGAGGAAATGCATATTCCAGTATCTATACCGGCGTATTTGACCGGGGCGTCCGGGAAGGAGAGCGGGACGTGTACGGCGTCAGCGGTGTGACACCGGGAGAAAAGGCAGAAAAAACGGTGTATGGTTCGCCAGTCCAGACGATTGCGGTGCCGAAAACAAAAGATGGAATCTCAATGACAGTGGGAGACGTGATCACTTCCATTCTGGATTTTTATCATACCCATCCATATATCAGCTATGGCGGTCTGGACGCGGTGCAAGAGTCTTCGGATTCGTTTGAATTTACGATATATGCAGGAATTTCAGGAATACCGGAGAATTTCATGGTACTGGGAAGTGATCCGGAGAAAGACAGCCTGATTTTTCACCGGGCAGAGTGGCTGCCGGAGAATATGGAAATGTGTCCGCGTTATGTGTATATACCATATTCAAATAATCGAGGGCGGGACGCATTTGGAACGTATACTGATTATAGGAAAACTACCGCTGGAAATCAGGTGATGGCGTCGGCACTTTTGCAGACCGATGCTGTGATTGAGGGAGATGGTACGATTGTTCCGAAGGAAAATGAGGTAAATGTCTATTACAAAACCGGGGAAATTCCGTATGATGCGGATGGGCAGCCGATCCAGGTAGTTGTTTACCGGGAAAAGACAGAAACACAGCAGCGGGAGGTAACGGAGACAAAATGGGTTCATCAGGCAGCAGCCCGGAATGCAGATGGGAGATACATACTGCGGGTCAACGCGAATTTTACCGACAGTTTTGGCGTGAAAAAAACAAATGCAGGCGTGTTGGAAGAGCTGGGATTTAAGGCGGTATTGAAAGAGAAGAAGGTTACACTGAACGAGGAAGAAGCCGCAATGCTGGGAAATGGTTTCTTTGCCGGCCACCAGATGAACAGTTCCAGCTATTACACGTGGATAAAACAGGCGCGGGCAAAGGCATATGTCGATTCTGGACGTTCCGGCCTGACAGGGGATGATTCCTATGTGGTCCCGGTGGCACTGGCGTACCCGGGGCAGGAGACCACCTATCAGGATGCCGGGACAAGGAAAGAACCGCTGGGTGTACTGGAGCGAGTGATCCGCCAGAAGATAAAAATCGTCAAAAATATAGCGACGACACCGGAGGGCACCTATGCACATAACACTTATGCGGAAAGTGGGCACACCGATCCGTTTACGGAAAAAGAGGGAGGAAACGAAAATGTCGCTTCAGCACTGCCAAATTTCCGCTTTAAGCTCTATTTGAAATCCAATCTGGAACGTCTGTACCGGAATACGGATGGCGAAATCGTGTGGATGAACCGGGATGGGGAAGTCGTCTCGTTGCCGGAGGTAAAAAAGAATTTTCCACGGCTTAGAGAATCCTTTGCTCCGGTTCAGAAAATTTTCACGCAGGTAATTCATAAAAAAGATTCCCAGACGGCTGGTTCCGTCAATAACAATGTCTGGGGCAGCGCAGTGACGGCAAAGGAACGTCTGTACGAATATGGAAAAGACGGGCAGATCGCGGATTCGAAAGAGGTCAATCAGGGATATACAAGACTTCTTGAGACGGTCATGCGGACCAAGGAAGATGGAGCGGGAGCGGTACGGGTAGTTTCCGGCTATCAGTATGAGAAATTTTTCGATGCGATGGCGGTGGCAAACCGGGATAAATGGCAGCGGGCAGATGCAGCAGATACATCCTTTAAGCCGTTTGCGTGGATCCGTACGGGCATTTTTGGAACCGGTGGCGGAGAAATAAAAGATCCGGCGCATCATAACAATGCGGCGATACAGAACCAGAGCCGTACGTCGGAAGCAGCCATAGAAAATGCAAAACGGTCGGATGCTGTCCGTCAGTTTGCGATGGACTGGTATTTGAAGGATGAGGTAAAGAAGCAGAACATTCAAGCATCGGGCGGACAGGAAGGCTACCCGGATTATATCTATGATGAAGCATTACATCAGGCAATTTTAAAAGCAGAGGAATATTTGAAGCCGTTTTTCTCCTATGATTTGGACGATTTATACGCGATTGAGTGGGACAGCGCGGAAAATGGAGGTTCCGATCGGGACAAAACAACGTTGTCAGCAGAAAAATTAAAAAAATCCGAGGAAGGTTATTATTATGGCGTTTCGAAATACCTTCCGTACGGAACCTATGTGGCAGTCGAGCAGCAGCCGTATTCGGGAGCACTGGAAGATTTCAAAAACCAGCATTATCGGATCGACCAGCCGAAAGAAATAGAAGTCCCGTCGGTTTATGAGGCAGGTGGAAACCTCGTATCTTCGGAAAAAAAGTCAGCGGATTATCAATATGACGCCTTGGCATCGCCGGAAACGCTGGCGGCGAACTATCAGATCCGGATGAATGAAGAGTGGGGAGATACAAATCAGGCGGATTTGAGGAAATATGTGATCCGCGCACATGGACAGGATGGAACTTATGAGATTTATAAGTATGGTCTGGATGCGGATAAACGGCAGGGAACGATCTCCTATCCAGGCGGAAGCTATGACTACAGCGGATTTTCGCCCGCTCAGAGGGAAATGGCGCCGTACAAGGACATTTATCGGTCTGAAAATGCAAACAGCCGGTACCGGAGCAACGAGAAGGTAGAAAGCTATTACCGTTATGGTTCGATCTCAGAGCAGGCAGGGTGGGCAGATTCAGTGGAATATCCGTATGGAGAGAAGACGGATGATAACAATCCGGCGGGATTTTATCTGAAAGATCATGTCAGGACAATCACCGGGGCGCTGACCGGGTTTGACGGGCGGTATTTTCAGGGATTGGTGCCTTACAGTGTGACAGAACCGGCGGCGGAGTCCGCCTATGATGCGTTGGGATTTACCGGCTACGCGGATGGAAAATACCGGAATACGTTTTATGCTGCAAAGCTTCGGATTGAAAAACTAGATTCGGAGACGGGAGAAAATATTCTGCATGATGATGCGGTGTTCGCTATTTATGCCGCCAGCCGGGACACGTCGAAGTACAGCGAGGGGGAGGTGCAGTTTTATGAAAAAGATACACAGGTGACAGCCAGCCGGGAATTTTTGGAGGCAATGGGGGCAAAGAAAATCGCGCCGGTTGATTTGAAAACGCTAATTCCGTCAAAATACCCATGGAAAGCACCTTATACAGGAAAATATACAGGCATAATCCCGGCAGGAACTCCGATTTGCAGTGAAACCGATCAGGTGGTGATGCAGGATGCCTTTGGGACGCGGACGGGCACATTCCAGGTTTATTCGACGCTGCAGGATTTTGGTGGTTTGGGGGAAACTCTGCCGTCCAACCAGAATACAGGATATCTGATCACGCCGCAGCCGCTGGGAGCAGGAGCCTATGTGTTGTGTGAATTATCTGCGCCGGAAGGATACGTGAGAACGAAACCGATAGCGGTGGAAGTGTATTCGGATGAAGTGACGTATTATCGGGACGGAGAGCGCGGTCAGCGGGTGGCAGCTGCCGTGTATGAAGAAATGGTAACCCGGATAAGCAGCAACGGAGAAGCAGTCCAGAACCCGGATGGAACGAAGCCAAATGGCAATAAGCCGCAGGACCGGGGGGATGTGGCGCGGATTTATGTAGGAAATACGCCGATCCGGCTGGAAATCGCGAAAGTAAAACAGGAGGAAACGGAGATTTTGTTTGAGTTGAGCGATCGGCGAGAGGGAACTTTGACCGAGCTTTCGAACCGTTATGGTCTTGAAAATCTGGAACTGGCGTACAATGCGTCGGGAACGTTCCTTGGCTATGGGTGGTCAAAGGGATGGCTGGATAGTCTGAGGGCAAAACAGGAAGCCGGGGAGTGGATTGACCTGATTTATGAGGATCAGGTTTTTACTGGAAAAGCGATCTGGCATCGGGTTCCAGATACGGCGCACGCACTCAACCGCTATCTTCCAGGTGCATCGATGTGCCTGTATGATGCGATCGAGGTAAAGAAGAACGGGGACAGTGAGGACCGGGCGTATGCCGGTGTCAATGTGGTGCGCGATTCGTTTGGAAATGTGATCCGGATGTATGTGCAGAAAGGTTATGCGGGAAACCAGCTTCTGTATGTGAAGGATAAAGAACAAGAGGGGGAAAATAACAATTATACACGATATACGCAGGATGACCGGTTCAACGACCAGGGGAAAGGCAGATGGATTCTCAAGTGGGTTGAACGCGAAGATACAGACATTTTATATTACGATCTCGGGGCTCTGGAGGTATTTACGACACTTCGGGGCGTGCGGTATGCCTATAACGAAAAGGGCGAACTGGTGCGTCCAAAAGACGGCGAACCGATCTATGCGATGAAAGACGGCGTTCCATTTCTGGAAATTGTAAGCCCCAGCTATGAAGAACTGGCGTACAGCCGGAAAGAAAGGCGGTTTGAATACGTTCCGTCCGGGACAAAATTCTATCATCTGGCATCAGACGGAAGCCGGGACAGCGAGGTAGAACCGTACACGGGAATGGCATATGTGACGGAGGAGAAAACCGGCAAAACATTGGTGTGGGTGGTCCGGGTATCGAAGGATCGCTATGAAAATGTGATTGCCAAGGATAAGATAAAGACTGGCCGCGTGGCAACGATGTATGCTGATACGGAACAGGAATACACGATCGGGACATATGACGGAGGTCTGCTGCAGCCCCATGTCAATCCGATTTTGAATGAAAATGGGCTGCCGGTTTATTACCAGCGTTCCGATCAGACCTATATCAAAGGATATCCCGTTTATGATCGGGATGGCGATTATGTGCGTTACCGATACAGCGATCTTCTCAGAGCTTACAATGCCAATGCATGGGATCTGCAGTTGAAAGCAGCGCTCTATGATATTGGAAATGATCCGGAAAAACGGGAAGATGACCGACCACTATACCATCGTCAGGGTGAGGCGTATCTGATGGAAAACAGCTGGATAACCGGGGATGAAATGCCAAACGATCCGTTCCATACACGGATCAGAGATGGGCAGGTGGACGTTTTAAAACGCGTCCCGGTAGGAACGTATATTTTAGAGGAGACGCGTGCCCCATCCGGCTATGCGAAACGGATGCCGGCAGGTCTTACGGTAGAGGAAACCTGTGAGGTACAGGAGTTGTACCTTACTAACCGCCCGATCACGGTGCAGATCGAAAAGATCGACGCGCCAGAACAATATCAGCAGCCAGTCCGGGACTATGATCGCATTTTGAACGAATCGAATTCTAAGACCTGGGAGGAAGGAAAAGGGGGGTATACGTTTTCAAGTGTGGAAGGAGCCGTGTTAGCGCTCTATCCGGCAAAAAGAGTTGCGAGTGATGATTTGGAAGCACATCCGTCCGGGTATTATCTGGAAAAGAAAGGGGAACTTCCGGCGAACTGGACAGTACTAGATGAGAGAAACCAGAAAAAGACAGTGACTGCGAAATGGACCGTCGGAAAGACGCCAATGGCATGGGAGGGGATTCCGGCAGGCGATTATATTCTCGGGGAGATAGAGACGCCTCCGGGATATCTGACAAATCAAATAGAGGTGGAAATCCAGGAAACTTCTAAGCTGCAGCTCATCACGATGCAGGAGGATCATATAAAAACCGCCTTTTTCAAATATGAGGAGAAGGATGGAAAAAAAGAATGTCTGCCGAATGCATATGCGGCGGAGCTGACCCTGTACGAGGCAGTGACAGATGAAAATGGAATTGTCATGGAAGCGGATGGAACACCGCGCTATGACCGGGAAAAACGGGTGACGAGCTGGAAGACCGAAGATGCGAAAGCCTACAGCCAAGGAAGCGACAGCTTTGCAGCCCGCTATCAGAAGCTGTATGCAGAATATCACACAAGGTTTAACACGGTTGCATGGTGTGGATATACCGCTGAAAAACAGGAAGAAACGGCGACAGAACAGGGCGAATCAGTGCGTCAGCTCTGGAATCTGGGAAATGGTTCGCAGGTGCTTGTTCAGGTAACGAAAAATCTGCAGCCGGATGGAAAAGCAGGCTACAGCTATGATTTCCGTTGGAATTACCAGACGGAGGGGACTCTGGTCAGTTATGATACCTCCGATGGGATTCACCGGATTGATTATTTACCGCTGAATCCGACGAAAAATGATTTGGCTTCGAACAGAAAGAAAGGCTATTACGTTCTGGTGGAGACGAAAACACCAAGCGGCTATCAGAAAGCAGCACCGAAGCCGGTGATGGTCGAAGAAACTGCTGAAATTCAGCTTTACGGGCTGGAAAATAGGGCAAAGTCTGTCTATATTTCCAAGCTGGGAAGCTCAGGAGAGGCATCCGAAGAGGCAATTTATCTGGCAGGCGCAGAACTTGCTGTTTTCCGGGCGGCACAGGATGGAAGCCTGATGCAGGAAAAAGAATATTTAGTGGAACGCTGGATTTCTGGATCGGATGGAAAATTTACAGAGGAAGAAGCAGAAAAACAGGAGATTCCGGCAGGATGGAAGGCAGGGGACTGGAAGCCGCATCGGATTTCTCCGATTGCCTATGGAGTGTATTATCTGGTGGAACTTTCGGCACCGGCAGGTTATCGCCTCATGGAACCTAAGAAATTTACGGTGGCGGCTGCTTCGGGGGAGACAATCGAAGCGGTTAATACGTTGAAACAGGGACGGGTTCGGGTTGAAAAGGTGGATGAGAGAAAGCCAGAGGAAAAACTGGCAGGTGCGATGTTTGAAGTGAAAAACAGAGAGACGGGAGAAAAGGTTCAGATGGAGACAGACGAGAGCGGTCAGGCGGAAAGCCCGTTTCTGCCAATCGGAACGATAGGGGAGAATGGAAGCTGGATTCCGTACCATTACGAAGTCCGTGAGACGATGCCGCCGGATGGATATCAACTTATTCCGCGCGTGTACGAGGTGCTGATAGAAGATCAGAAGGAATGCGAGGTGCTAACGTATGATCTGACGGTGCCGAATGAAACAACGAAAATCAAAATTTCCAAGCTGGATTTCGATACGGGTCTCTTTGTGTCAGGAGCAAGGCTGGCAGTGTATGAAGCGGGATTTTTGGATGGTGTGTATACTGAAGCGGGTGAGGCATTGGAAACCTGGATCTGCGATGGGAAAACACACGTGATAGAAGGAAAGCTGATTGCCGGGCACACGTATCTTCTGAAAGAACTGGAAGCGCCGGATGGATACACTGTGCAGAAACCGATGATTTTCACGGTGTCAGATACAGGCAGGGGGATTAACGCAGCCAGAGATGGTGCAAATGCGCTGGAGACAGAGACAGCAGACGGTTTATTTGACAGCATAACGTCTCTGCGGGTGCAGGGAAGAAAAGCGCTTCGTCTGGTGAGAACTCTGTGGGATTTGGACAGTGGGGAAGAATTTGTACTTTCTTCACTGATGGAAGCTTCTGTGCCTTATCTGGAACGAGAAGAATGTGAAAAAGAGGGGGTGGCGGAAGGACATCGTTTCGAACTGCGGGAGATCATTGAGTTCAGTGACGGCAGCCGCCGGACGATAGAAAAAAATACATTCCGTCTGAATTGGGATGAGAACGGACATTATCCGCTGACGCTTCGAACATTAAAAGGAACGAGGTATCGTTTGGAAGAATATCATCAGAAAGAGACAGATGGCAGGGAAGTGGAAAGCTGGATTCCGGAAAACAGAGATGGCCTGGGATATATCCATGAAATACGAAATCCGGAATACAGCGACCCTTGTGGCATCCGCGCCGTTTCCCCGATTGGAAAAGACGGAGCAGCGGTGCTGCCGGGAAGTGTAATTGTATATGAAATTACATATCGGAACCAGTCAGATAAAAAAGAAAATATGAAGATTGGACTGGAAATTCCAGCTGGGTGTGAACTAATGACAGCGGCTTCGATGGGCGGAGCGGAACAAATAGGTGAATCCTGGTATTGGAATATAGAGAATGTGGCAGCCGGATCAGGAGGCATTTTGCGGGTGGCTGTTCTGGTTGGAGAGCATATAAATGAAAACGGACAGGAAAATCATTCTGGTATGACGGTAACGGCAACGATATGGGGAAAAACGGGCAAAAGCTATGAATCCTTCCATCCAATTCTATCGCCGGGCGCAATTGCTATCGCCGGGCGGGTGACGGGAACTGCCGCGGCGTTGTTAAGGCAGATAGATATAACATATACGTTATACTTAAAGAATGCGGAGGGAAAAGAGCTTCCAGGCTTGATTTCGTACACAGGTTCTAAATCGGGAACGCTGCGAAGTGGAGGAAGCCTGACACTTTCTTGTGGCGAATCGGTTGTTTTGACAGGAATGCCGTGGGGAACAAACTATGAGGTTCGGGCACAAGTTCCGGCACAGACTCCGGATGGACTGCCGATCGAGTGGAAGAGTACAGGAAGCACGGGACGGACCTCCCGGCAGGGAAATACAGTGCTCTGGGAATTTCATCAGAATGATCGGTCGGTGCGCGAAGTGCTCAAACGTGGGAATAGATACCTCCTGGTTGAACTGCTGGAACTGGACGGTGGAAAAACGGAAGAGGTGGAGTCGAATCAGATGGTTTTTTCTCTGGGGGACGATGCACAGATAGATGGAATAGGAATGATAGATTCCCCGACAAAGCTGGTCTTTTCAAAGACAGATCTGGGCGGAACGGAGCTTCCGGGTGCTCAGATAGAGATTCTGGATCAGTCTGGAAATGTAATTGAATCATGGATTTCTGCGGATCATCCTCATGAGATAATTGGAACGTTGACACCGGGAAAGAGTTATATAATGCGCGAGACGGGAGCGCCGGATGGATTTGCGTATGCGGAAGAGATTCCGTTTACTGTTTCCGAGGATGGAACGGTCGAGCGGATTTCCATGCAGGACAAGCCGACGCACGTGGAAATCACAAAATACAGTGTGACGGGAGAAAAGGAACTGCCGGGGGCGCGGATGGAACTCTGGGAGGAGAAGGAAGGCGGAACCTTGGTTGATTCGTGGGTATCTGATCGGGGCGCCCATGTGATAAAAGGAAAGTTAAACGCTGGAAAAAACTATGTGCTGGTAGAAAAAACAGCGCCGGATGGGTACTGGAAAGCAGAAAAAGTGACATTTACGGTATCACTGGACGGTCGAGTAGATCAGGTGAAGATGTATGACAGACCGACGGAAGTGCAGGTGGAGAAGCGGAAATGGAGGGAGCAGAAAGGAGATAGCGAATTTGTAAAAGGTGCCCACCTGAGGATTTCTGATGAGACTGGAAAGGTAATATTGGAATGGATTTCTGAAGAAAAGGAGAAATGCATACAGGGCATTTTAAAGGAGGGCTGCCGCTATATTCTGGAAGAGCTGGAAGCGCCGGAGGGCTACGAAAAAGCCGAACCAGTTTCATTTACGGTTTTAGAGGGCGGAACGGTGACGGTTGTGCGGATGTATGACCGTTTGAAGCCGGAGAAGCCGGGGCGACCGGGACACGGTCAGCCGGAACATCCAAAGAAAGTGATAGAAGAGCTGAAAGAGGGCTATTTAACAGTTCACGTGCCAGAGTCGATCTGTGGAGATGGGAAAATTGTTCTCGACGGCAGACAGATGAAGCCGCTTCCGAAGATGGGATATGGAGAATCAGCCACCTGGGAAGTAGAAGGTGCTTATCAGATTGAGGACGAAAAAGAGCGTCTGAATGAAGCAATTTCACTGATTTGGAAGTGGAAACTGGTGATTGGACTGATATGTATGAGCGCTGGGGCAGGACTGGCGCTCGTAGAGCGGCGAAGAAAGGAGGAAAATATAAAAAAGAATATGGAGAGGAATGATAAGGGCAAGGAGGAGTAAAAAATAAGAGAAAAATCAAAATCGATCAGATGGCAGAAAAAGGGAAGGGAGGGATTTTATGGATCAGATGGCGAAAGGGCTGCTCTTCGGAGCAGCCGTACTGAGCCAGGCGGCTGCGGGATGTTTCCCCGCTGCCGCGGCATCCATCGATCGGGTCAGGATTCGGCTGTCAGCAGAAGAGCTGGATGAAATGGGAATGCCTGTTTTGGAGGCGGAAAGCCGGGACAGGGCATATAGCGTCACTGGTGTGGAACGAATCTCCGGTGATCCGGCAAGCGGACCGGCGATGGATAGGGCAGAGGTGGGAAAAAAGGAAAATGAACAATATAAAGGGAGCAGACAAGCCGACTCTGAAAATATAGGTACCAAAGAAGTGTCTTTAGAAGAACGAAAGATAGAAGAAATCCATGCAGAAGAACCTGCTCCGGAAATTCTATACGAAATAGAACTGGAATCCGATGCAGATGATTCTTTTTCCGTCCTTCGCCAGGAGGACATCCAGTTTTCAGGGCTTGGCGCGGTATGCAGCAAGGCAGTTCGGAAAGATAATGGCACTACGTTGCTTTTGACGATCGAATTACAGGATGCCGGAGAGATAATAGGAACGGTGGATGCAGCAGTCTGGGCGGAAAGAGGAATTGGCAGGTGGAAGAAAGCGCCGGGGGCTTCGGCATATTTGGTGATGCTTTACCGGGATGCGAAGCGTGTCGGACATCCGCATCGGACGAGTGCTGAACAGTACGATTTTGTACCGTTGATGCAGACTGCGGGCGTATATCATTTTAAAGTGATTCCTCTGACAAAGCAGGGAAAGCGTGGTCAGGCAGCAGAATCAGCATGGAGGAACGTGACGGAGGCAGAGGCAGCTCAAAACCGGGAAGAATGGGGAGGAAAAAAGCCGGGATGGCAGCCAGAAGGGGAAATTCCATCGTATATTTTAAAAGATGGTGCATACCCGCAGATGGATTCTCTTTTGATTGGGGAAAAGTATGAGCAGTTTAATGAAAAGGGGGAAAACGTGTCGCGAACCGTAATATTTTGAGGATTTTCGTATAATTTATAAAAATCAGTTGAAAAAGCAGAAGAAATGTGATAGCATACCTCACATAAGTTCGTTCCTGTTTACTGAACCGTCCTGACGAGTGATCGAAGGTCAGTCAGGCAGGGACACTCTGGAGAGTCTCCAAGAAGGAGCGCCGAAGGTGTAAGACGGATGCACGTCCATGGTATTCGTTGATCTCTCAGGCAAAAGGACAGGGCATACAACCAATCACAATGGAACCAGGGGATGAGTTCTATTGTATGCATATGTTCTACTCTTTGGAGAGCTGATTTGTATCAGCTCTTATTTTATTACTCGATCCCGGATTTATAAAAGAGCCGGAATCGTAACGAAAACATAGAGGAGGATAAAAAATGGACACGATTTTGACACTGGTAAACAAAGGCAATGATTTTCTGTGGAGTTTTCTTCTGCTGATTCTGCTGTGTGGAACGGGAATCTATTACACGATTCGTCTCAAATTCATCCAGGTAAGAAAATTTGGCGAGGGCTGCAAGCATGTGTTTGGACATTTCAGCCTGAACGGAGAAAAACATGAAAAAGGGGAAATGAGCCCGTTTCAGTCGATCATGACGGCGATCGCAGCACAGGTTGGTACTGGTAACCTGGCAGGTGCGGCGACAGCGCTGTTTGGCGGCGGTCCGGGTGCAATCTTCTGGATGTGGCTGAGCGCGTTCTTCGGAATGGCGACCATCTACTCCGAGGCGGTTCTGGCACAGACCTACAAGACAGAGGTAAATGGTGAGGTGACAGGCGGACCTGTCTACTACATCAAGGCGGCATTTAAAGGTAATTTTGGAAAGATATTATCCACTCTGTTTGCTATCTTTATTGTTTTAGCACTTGGGTTTATGGGCAATATGGTACAGTCCAACTCGATCGGTGCTGCGTTTACAGAGGTATTTCAGGTATATGGAATCAATATTCCGCCGATCACGATCGGCCTTGTGCTGGCAGTACTGGCAGGATTCATTTTCATTGGTGGAACCAAACGTCTGGCAGCTGTGGTAGAGAAGGTTGTGCCAGTTATGGCAGGCGTTTACATTGTAGGAAGCCTGATTCTGATTGGTCTTCATATCAATCACGTGCCGACAGCATTTATGATGATCATCAAGGGCGCGTTTGATCCGAAAGCGGTAATGGGCGCTGGTGCTGGTATCACCGTCCGTGAAGCAATCCGTTTTGGTGTAGCGAGAGGACTTTTCTCCAATGAGGCAGGTATGGGTTCCACACCGCATGCTCACGCACGTGCGAAAGCAGAAAGCCCGCATCATCAGGGGCTTTGTGCGATGATCAGTGTCTTTATTGATACATTTGTTATTTTAAATCTGACCGTATTTGCAGTCCTGACAACGGATGCGATGAGCTCCGGCAAGGATGGTACAGCGCTGACACAGGCGGCATTCATGCAGAGTTTTGGAAACTTTGGTTCTATTTTTATTGCGATCTGCCTGCTGTTCTTCGCATTTTCGACGATTCTGGGATGGCATTTCTTTGGCCTGACGAATGCGAAATATCTGTTCGGCGAGGGCGCGGCAAAGGTTTATTCCTTCATCGTTGTGATTTGTATTGTCATTGGTTCTATGTTAAAGGTAAATTTAGTATGGGCTCTGGCAGATTTCTTCAACGCGCTGATGGTTATTCCGAACGTTTTGGCATTACTTGCATTGAGTCATGTGGTTGTGGCGGCTGACCGGAAAGCGGAAGCGATCACGAAAAATGTGACACAGGCATATCGGGCTGCGGAAGAAAAGTAAGAGCAAATAAAGAGAAGATAAAAGGTAACTGTTCAGTAGGTCTGCGCATTTACTGCGCTGACCGTACGAAAACAT
>ENA-ORRQ01001430-ORRQ01001430.1-human-gut-metagenome-genome-assembly--contig:-NODE-1430-length-17929-cov-8.388273_pt1 | contig 17929 bp, 18 predicted proteins | sample MGYA00242177_ERZ509138 | MGnify/ENA primary metagenome ERZ509138 (study PRJEB26280, sample SAMEA2338628) | human gut metagenome | biome: human gut; feature: human-associated habitat; material: faeces... | reverse complement strand
TCCACCACGCTGAACATCTACACCCACGCCTTCGACAAGAATAAAAAAGCCGCCAGCGCGGGCTTGCAGGGAATGCTGGAGATATGACCCTTACCTATAAACAAAACCGTTCTTTACTCACTTTTCACTACTGTGCAAATATCATTCTGAGTCAAATCAATTGTCAGAATCGATTCGCGTTTCTTCTGAAATTGTTTGGTTCTGCATATCTTTCTGTGTTTTATTCAACTTAGAAATAGCCTTTTCAATTTTCTTCAATTCTTCTGTTTGGCGCTTCATATCTAAATGTAAGTCATCTGCAAGAGTATTAACCGAAAAAATACTCCCGTATTTTTCAATGTCAATTTCAAAAGTTTCATTATAATTTTTCTCAAGTCCTGCATCATGATATATTACCGCGCCTCGTATCGGATATTTATTTTGCTTTCTTCGAAAGTCATCTGCGCCGAAGAAAACATCATAACTCTGCTCTATTCCAAGCACGAATTCCTTGTCTTGCAAATCATGTAATCCTTTATAAAATGCTCCATCCGCTATGCTATCCAAGAAACCCTCATCAAATCGAATTTGAACATGGGTCGCAACTCGCTTACCATGATTTGTAAACCTCATCCCATACCATGTACGCCTTTCGTATATGAATTGATAAGCTATATAAGGGCGATGCTCCTCTTCGTATTGGCGCCGTGATTCGGCGACTTGCTCTCTTGTTGCCTCTGCAGCGTGAATATTTGCTCTACAAATAATAATAGTGGCAACAACATATACAAGAGTAATCAACATCGATACTACTGCAACAAGAACTGTTAACGAACCACTGTGCAAATCCAAAAACAGAATAAGTTCTTTCAAAGATTGTCCCTCCAACAAGTACGCCTAAACGAAAAAGAATATCTTTGCATTTAATTTATTTAAAGCTGAGTCTTTATATATTTCAGATCATCTTCCAGATATTCCACTATCTCCTCGTTTGGAAACATCAAAGCCGAGAGGAGAGGCCTAAAAATTAAGATGACTAAACTAACTCCAATAAACACCGCAATTGTAAATGCGAGAAAATCAATAATACCATTTAAGAAAGTATCCTTTAATGCCAAGCCAATAGCCAATGTGATTAAGGGGTAAATAAATGATGTAAAAAAACTCCTAACTGACATCACAGAGGCCAGGATTGTTGTATGGTCTTTCTTTTCCTTGCAGCACTCTATCAACCAATCAATTCCTTCAATTGTATAAAGTCCATAGGCTTTAATCAGTCGGGACAATGGGGCAATATGCTTCTCTTTATGCCCCTGCAACAATAAGTTTCGATTCTTTTTTTGATAATGACATTCAATCGCATATAAAAGGAGCGTAAGCAGAATCGTCAAAATAGATGTTATTCCAGTCAACATTTTCATCTGCAGAAACGAAAAAAGGATTACACATGCTATAGTTATACAAATTACAATAATTATAAACCGCTCATACCAATATAGCTTGCGACGAGCACCTTTATATACCGTCTCCTTATACTCATCGAAAAAGTAAAAAAACATATTTCCTCCCGTTTTTCATGTTCAATCAGATTTTTACAGCCTAAACTAAATTTTCTCTTTTCAAAAGTTTTACCTCGCGTGCTTTCAATCAATAAATTCAAGCTATCAGATTCATGCTTTGCAGATAAGAAAAACCCCATTTTTCGCTAAAAATCAAAAAATGGAGTTTAAATTTGGTATGCCCGACTGGATTCGAACCAGCGGCCTTTGGAGTCGGAGTCCAACGCTCTATCCAACTGAGCTACGGGCACATATTTGGTTGTGGGTTTCTGCGATAGTCGTCAAATAGTAGTCAACGACCACGCATTTTTTCTCTGCCGTTCCCGCAAACGCAGGCGCGGCAAGGCTTTGCGCCATATCTCAACTGGAGACACCTGAAACGTCGGAGCCTGACGCTCTATCCAACTGAGCTACGGGCACATATTGAATTGGGACGCAGGGGTTAACAAAGTAAGTATAGCAACTTTTCCCACTTCTGTAAAGCTAAAATTTTCGTCAAAGATCGTTAAAAAAATTGACAACTTCTTCTCTCGCTCGTATAATTGCAGTATCCTAAAACAAAGGATCGTTCCTTATGAAAAAACGCAAAATTTCCGACGCTGTCGTCCGGCGTCTTCCCCGTTACTACCGCTATCTCGACGATCTGCACTCCAAGGGCATCGTGCGCATTTCGTCGAGCTTGCTCGGCGAGCGCATGGGCATCACCGCTTCACAAATCCGTCAGGACCTGAGCTGCTTCGGCGAGTTCGGCCAGCAGGGCTACGGCTACAACATTTTGGAGCTGCGCACCGAGATCGGTCACATTCTCGGCGTGGACGAGCAGCACCGCCTCGTCGTCGTCGGCGCCGGCCACCTTGGCCACGCGCTGCTGCGCAACTTTGACTTCATGCAGACCGGTTTTCTGCTTGACACCGCGTTCGACGTCTCCCCCGCGCTCATCGGCACGCGCGTCAACAACGTGCTTATCCGCTCGTTCGACGAGATCGGCGACTATTTCGCCGTGTGCCATCCCGACGTCGCGGTGCTGACTGTGCCGAAAAACATCGCGCAGGAGGTCGCCGAGCAGCTCGTTGCGCTCGGCGTGCGCGGGATCTGGAATTTCACCAACACGGAACTGCACGTCGGCAGCGAGGTCTTCACCGAGGACGTCCACTTTGCCGACAGTCTGCTCACGCTGAGCTACCGCATCTCCAAGACCTCCGCCGAGGCGGAGGAGGAAGGAGCCAAACCGTGAAAAGGCCCCTTGCACTGCTCGCATCGCTCCTCGCGGTAACGGTGCTCGCCACCGCGGCCACGGCCGCAGGGGGCGATGCCAGCGACCCGCTGATCTCACTCAACTATCTGCAAACGACCTTCACCACCAAGGCGAATTCATCCATCGACGCCGCCCTTGACAAGGCCGATCAGGCGGCGTATGCAAAGGCTGAGGCCGCACTCCGCTCGACCATCGCCGCAGCCGAGGCCAACGTGGGCGCGCAGCGCGCCGACGTTTTTACCGAGTCGCGCCTCAAGCAGGGCGACATTCTCTCCGGCACAACAGGGCTTCAGGTCATCGTGCTGGCGGGCAGCGTCAATGTGCAGTTTTCCTCCGGCGCGGTCGTCGACGTGACGACCGGCAGTGAGGTCAAAAGCGGCGCGGCGCTCGCGGAAAATCACCGCTATCTCGTCGCCGAGGACACGACGGCGCTTTTCACCGTCACCGGCAAGACCACGGTCGTGAATTGCTGCGGCTTCTATTCCATCGCAAGCTCTTCCTCGGTCGACTATCCGGCCATGGCCGCCTCGCTCAAAACGCTCACGCTCTTCCGCGGGTCGGACACGGGCTACGGCGAGGGCTTTGACCTCGAAAAGGCCCCCACGCGCATGGAGGCGCTCATTATGCTCATTCGTCTTCTCGGCGAGGAGAGCGAGGCGCTGACCTGCACGGCCTACCAGCCCTTTACCGACGTGCCCGACTGGGCGCTGCCCTACGCGGCCTACGCCTACTCCAAAGGCTACACCAACGGCGTCGGCCCAACGACATTCGGCACGACGATGAGTGCATCGGCGGAGATGTACACAGAATTTCTGCTGCGCGCACTGCGCTACAGCTCCACCGCGCAGTCTGATATCTCCAACGCACCCGAGCGCGCGTACTTTGCGGGCGTCCTGACCGCGGGCGAGGTGAGCGCGCTGCGCGTCTCCGCATTCCTGCGCGCCGACGTCGTATACCTCTCTTACTACGCACTCGAAACGAACGTCAGCGGCGGCAGCAAGCTGAGCGACACGCTCATCGCGCGTGGTGTCTTCTCCGACGCGGCCTATCGCGCTTCCCGCGCGATGGTAAATTCTGCGCGCATCGGCTGACACCTTTTTGCGTTCCCACCATACTATGGATTGAGACCGCCGCGCGGGCGGTTTCAATCTTCATAGGGGGTTCGTTTTATGTGCAATAATAACTGTGGTTTTGGCGGCGGCTGCTGCCTGTGGATCCTGATCCTCATCATCCTGATCTTCGCCTGCGGCGGCTGCGGCGGTGGCTGCGGCTACAACAATGGCTGTGGCTGCAATAACGGCTGCGGCTGCAATAACGGCTGCGGCTGCTAAACCTGCATAAGAAGGGGGCTGTGCGAAAGCGCGGCCCTCTTTTTTTGCTTTCTGCGCACAGCGCAGTTGGGATGGCAGCGCCGGTGGCGCTGCACGGGATAAGGGGGATATTCTCTCACGTGAGAGAATATCCCCCTTGGACCCCCCAAGAGAACGCAAGGGGCTCTGCACCTCGACCCCGTCATTGCGAGCGAGCGTCTCGAAGAACTGCGGTGCTTGCCGAATCAGATGCCTGCCTTGTTTTGTATCTAAACGATTTGACTCTCTTCTATCTTCGTTGTCGCTTTGCCTGCGTATCGACAGTCTTCAGCAATCTCCGTCTACTACGGATTTTCATTGTTTTGCTGTTGCCTGCCAAAGCGGCATTGCTGCGCTCGCCGCGTCGGGGTGCTCCTTTTTTAGTTTTGTGCTGTGATATAGATTTCTTCTGCTTTTTGCTGGGCAGAGATAAGTATTTCTTTGGCGTCGCCGTAATTTTGTGTTTCGATTTGGGAAAGTGCGTCGGTGATTGCGTTGAATAAGGTGGTATATATCTTCTGATAGTCCATTGTGTTCTCCTTTCGCACGCTATAAAGTATGCTAATTTAGAATCTATATTTAGCATACGCCACAGCATACTATATTGCAAGAGGTGATTACCATGGCTGATTTCATCCCGAAGCAATATACCAAGGAACCCATCACGATCCGGATTGCCCCCGATAAGCTGGCGCAGATTGACGCGTTTGCCGCGAAGTTCAACATGAGCAGAAGCGAATTTATCAACCAGTGCATCGACTACGCACTGAACAATCTTCCCCAGACATAAAAACGACCGCCACCGCGGTCGTTTTTTGTTACGCGGCGAGCACAGCAACACCGCGCCCGCATGCAGTCTGTCGCCGTGCTGCCGTCACACGCGCCTCACGGTAGTAAGGCGCGGTTAATAGTGGTGCCGAATCGCAGGGATTCATGGCGAAGCCATGTACACCGCACCCGATTCGGCAAGCATTGCAGCTCTTCAAGCTACAGACCGGCAATGAGCGGGATTGAGGGGGGAAGGCCCCTCGTCCCTTTCTCTTGGGGGGTGTAAGGGGGGCTGTTCTCTTTCCTCGGAAAGAGAACAGCCCCCTTTTACGCACTCCCGCGCCGCGCGGGAGATTATTTCACGTTTTATTAAAACGCGATCACACCCAAATGCTCGAGCAAGATCTTGAGCCCGATCAAAATGAGAATGACGCCGCCGGTGAGCTCGGCGCGGCTCTTGTAGCGCGAGCCGAACACATTGCCGACGTACACACCCGCAATCGAGATCACAAACGTCGTGCAGCCGATGATCGTGATGGCAGGCACAATATTCACCTGTAAAAAAGCAAACGTCACGCCGACGGCCAGCGCGTCGATGCTCGTGGCGACGGCGAGGATGAGCAGCTCCTTGAAGTTGACGCCTGCGTAGGGCTTTTCCTCTTCTTCCTCCTCTTCGCGGCTCTCCTTGATCATGTTAAAGCCGATCAGCGCGAGCAGGACGAAGGCGATCCAGTGGTCGAAGCGCTCGATATACCCTGAAAACTGGCTGCCGAGAAGGTAGCCTGTCAGCGGCATCAGCGCCTGGAAGCCGCCGAAAAAGAGGCCGATGCAGAGCGTATACTTTTTGTCGATCTTCTGCATGGAAAGGCCCTTGCAGATCGACACGGCGAAGGCGTCCATCGAAAGCCCGATGCCGATGAGGAACAGCTCGAAAAATGTCATGGTAAGATCCTCCAAACAACAAAAAAATCAGGCGCGGTACCGCACCTGAGCATAAGAAAAGAGACACAGGTACAGCGAAGCCATACTTGAGTCTCGTTGTTTAAGACAAGCCAGACCGCAAAAGCGGTCAGTCTGTTGACTTGCCACGCCATCTAAAGCAGTTGACGCCATCTACTCCCTCAAAGTAGGGCACAGTATATCATATCGCCGCATGGCCGTCAAGCATTCTTTGACTCGCATTCAGACATTTTTCATTCAATGTATCATTATTTCTGAATCATTCGATAAAAATATGAAATCATTGACAAAAGTTCCCTTGCCATTCCCACGCTGCTGTGCTAAACTAAATATTAAATTTAGGAAAGGATGTCCTCACACCGCTATGGAATTCTTATCGAACAAGCCCCTTCTCATCACCGACACCATCCTGCGCGACGCGCACCAGTCGCAGGCTGCCACGCGCATGACGCTCGAACAAATGCTCCCCGCCTGCGAAATTCTCGACTCGATCGGCTACTACTCTCTCGAGTGCTGGGGCGGCGCCACGTTCGACGCCTGCCTGCGTTTTCTGGATGAGGATCCGTGGGAGCGGCTGCGCCAGCTGCGCGCCCACCTACCGCACACGAAGCTCCAGATGCTCTTCCGCGGCCAGAACATCTTAGGATACAAGCACTATGCTGACGACGTCGTCGACGAGTTCTGCGGCAAGTCCATTGATAACGGCATCGACATCATCCGCATCTTCGACGCGCTCAACGATGTGCGTAACTTAGAGCAGGCCATCAAGTCCACGAAGAAATACGGCGGTCAGGTCGAGGCCACTCTCTCCTACACCATCTCCCCCATCCACAATGAGGATTATTTCGTGAAGCTCGCTAAGGAGCTCGAGCAGATGGGCGCGGACGCTCTCTGCATCAAGGACATGGCGAACCTGCTGCTGCCGATGGATGCCTACTCCCTTGTCAAGCGCCTCAAGGAGACCGTCAGCATCCCCATCCACCTGCACACGCACAACACCAGCGGCACGGGCGACATGGTCAACCTGATGGCCGCGATGGCGGGCGTCGACATTGTCGACACCGCGCTCTCCCCGCTCGCCAACGGCACGTCCCAGCCCGCGACGGAGTCCCTCGTCGCCACGCTCAAGGGCACGCCGCGCGACACGGGCCTTGACCTGAACAAGATGAGCGAGGCTGCCGTCCACTTCCGCAAGGTCGCGGACGAGCTCAAATCGAGCGGTGCGCTCGACCCGAAGGTGCTGAACGTCGACACGAACACGCTCCTCTATCAGGTCCCCGGCGGTATGCTCTCGAACCTCATCTCCCAGCTCAAGCAGGCGGGCAAGGAGGACAAGTATTACGACGTGCTCGCTGAGATCCCGCGCGTGCGTGAGGACTTCGGCTATCCCCCGCTGGTCACGCCGTCCAGCCAGATCGTCGGCACGCAGGCTGTGCTGAACATCATCACCGGCGAGCGCTACAAGATGGTCCCCAAGGAGTCCAAGGCCATGCTGCGCGGCGAATACGGCAAGCTGCCCGGAACGGTCAACGAAGAGGTCCGTGCCAAGGCGGGCATCAAGCCCGAGGACGTCATCACCTGCCGCCCCGCCGACCTTCTGGAGCCCGAGCTTCCCAAGTACCGCGAGGAGTACAAGGACCTCGCCAAGAGCGAGGAGGACGTGCTCTCCCTCGCGCTGTTCCCACAGGTCGCACCCAAGTTCATCAACCGCCGCAACCTGCGCACGCCGAAGCCGCACCGCACGATGGCTCCCATCGCGCACCGCGAAGCGAAGGAGCGCGCCGTCGCGCCCTTCTCCCGCAAGTAAAACGCAACGAAAAATCGCCCTTCCATTTGGAAGGGCGATTTTCTTATTTCGTCAGGTCGAGCTGCATCTGCACGTGCGGGATACCGTCTTCCAAGAATTCTTCCGACGTCTGGCGGAAGCCGAAGTCCTCGTACAGTTTCTTCACATACGTCTGCGCTTCGATCGTGATCTTATCGGCGCGCAGCTTCTCTTTCGCCGTGTCGATGGCCGCGGCAACGATCTTGCTGCCAAGGCCGCAGCGCCGCTTCACGGCGATCACGCGGCCGATAGAAACCTCAGGGAACGTCGCGCCGCGCGGCAGGACGCGCGCGTAGGCCTCAATGCCGTCCTCGTCCCGCAGCCATACGTGATAGGCGTTCTCATCCGCGTCGTCGACCTCCTGATAACAGCATTTCTGCTCCACGACGAAGACCGACACGCGCAGCTTGTAAATTTCATAGAGCTCTCGCGCCGTGAGCTCGGAAAAGTGCTTGACGAACAATTTCATGCGCTTTTCCTCAGCGGATGAAGTGCGTGGCGATGCGCTCTTCCTTTTCAGGCAGGCCGAACTGCTCCTTGCCGAGCGCGATGCTCTTCATCAAAAACGTCATGTTGCGCGCGAGCGTGCGCATCGTCTGCCGGCCCTCGCTGTCCTGCTCCGCCTCGCCGGGCGTGCGGCCGTGGATGCTGTTCCAATACTGGCTGGACGCGACCGGCATGCCGGAAATCGTGAAATACTTATTGAGCTCATCGAACGTCGCCGAGCAGCCGCCGCGGCGCGCGCAGACGACGCTCGCGCCGACTTTCATCGTCTTATCGAACGACGAGATATAGAAAAGACGGTCGAGGCACGCGACAAGCGTCGCGTTCGCGGACGCGTAATAGACGGGGCTCGCCACGACGAGGCCGTCCGCCTCCTCAAACTTCGGCTTGAGCTCGTTGACCACGTCGTCAAAGACGCACTTGCCGAGCTTGCCACAGGCTCCGCAGGCTGTGCAGCCGCGCACGGCCTGATTGCCGATGAGCACGGTCTCGACCTCCACGCCGCTTGCCTTGAAGATCTCCTCCATCTCACGCAGCGCGACGGCGGTGTTGCCGTTTGCGTGCGGGCTGCCGTTGAGCATCAGTACCTTCAAATTTTTCATTGCTGTCTCCTCCTGTATCCTCCGCGCGCCGCTGAGCGCTTGCCTTGCTCAACGCACACTGTTTTCTATTCTCTCGTCGATCTCGCGAAAAAGCCGCCGGTAGTCTTCGTTCGACCAAATGCTTTTCGGCCGCCAGCAGTCCCGCAGCTGTCGCAGCGCGGGCGAATCGCCGCAAAAGGCTTTCACCCGCTGCGCCGCGAATTCATTGGCGTCCACCTCGTAAGGAAAGCCCAGATAAGCGTCGCGAAACCTCTCTTCTCCGCCGTCCAAGCGGCACTCCTGCCAGGTTTCGCCGCGCAGGCGGAAGCACGTTCCATTGTAGAGCACCACGTACGGAAGGCTCTCGCGGAGCATTGCGTCGAAGCGCTCAGGATGCTGGTACTGCTCCGCGTGCCGCAGCTCATGGACAAGATAGAACATCGCCTCGTACTCCGGCGCACTTTGCAGCACGGCCGGATTGAGAAAAAGCGTTTTTGCCACCGGATCAAACGTGCCGTTGGCCGTCTCGTATCCCTGCGGCATGTCCCACGAAAGTACGACGGACAGTCCGCGCTCTGCGCAGATGCTTTCGACCAGCGTGCTCCATTCCGTCTGTCCCATGGGGTGGCCTCCTCTCGATTACTCCTCGCCCGCGTCCCCTGACATGCGGTGGGCTTTGCGCTCTTTTTTGTAGCGGTACATGTTGTGGTCGGCGCGGTCCTTGACCGTGACGACGTTCTCGTTCGAAATCTCTGCCGAGCCGAACGACACCGTCGGCAGGAAGTCGAGTTCCTTGCGACGCTCGCTCAGCCGGCGCACAAAGTCCCGCGCACAGGCGTGCTCCTTGTCGCCGTCGCGCAGCAGCACACAGAATTCGTCGCCGCCCGTTCGGTAGCAGTAACCGTGGCGCGCATAGGCGCGCTTGATGCACGCGGCAATCTCGGCAAGGCAGATGTCGCCTTTCACGTGGCCATATCGGTCGTTGACCTGCTTGAAATTGTCCACATCGAAGACGACGAGCACCTCGCCGTTGCGGCGCATCTCCGCCGTGCGATTGAGATAGCTGTTCTGATTCAAAAGGCCGGTCAGCGCGTCGAGCTGGTTCCACATCTCGCTGCAATAGATGAAATACAGCACCGAAAGCAGCGTGACGCACAGCCATGTCACGTGCAGCTGCGGCAGCGCGATCTGGATGATCGTCTCCGCCGCCAGAAAGGCGATGAGCGGATAGATCAGTACGCGGCTGCGATTCTGGAACACACGCGCCGTGATGGCCGTACAGGCCGCAAGATAAACAAGCGCGGCAAAGTACGCCGTGACGTAAAACGCGAAAAAGTCGCCGCGCGAATAGAGATTCTCTTCGCTCACGGAGAACACCATCCCGCCCGGCAGCGTCAGCGCCAGCGAAATGAGATACGCCGCCTCGCACGCGACCGCCGTTTTGAACCCGCGCCGGACGCCCTGCTTTTTGTCCAGCACATACACAAGGCAGAGCGACACCGCGGGCGACAGGCCAAAGCCGAGGTAGTTCGACAGAATATTCAGCCAGCGCAGATGCACCGGCGCACCGTCAACCAGGATCGTGATGACCTCGAGGATCGAGATCACGCCGATGAGCACAAAGGCGAGGAAAAAGCCGCGTTTCTGCTTGCTGTTGAGCGTTTCGCTCAGCTTTGTGAGGATGCACATGAACGTCAGCACGAAGAGGTCGATCGTCGTTAAAACCAAGAAATACTGATCTATCATAAAATCAAAAATACCTTCTGCCAAAATAAAAGGCCGATAATCCGGCCCAACAAAAAATCTCTTCATTTGTCCTCTTTGGGACATTTTGTTTAGTATATCACAAAGTTTGACATTTGCAAAGCACACAACGCGATGCACAAAAATTTTACATATCCCGCGCAGGGGCAAAACGCGGTAAAAATTCACATATCTTACGATTATCCGCCCTGCGTATCCCCAAATTACGGAATAATTGTGCATTGTGCAAGGCATATATTTCCCGTATAATGCAACCATTCTGCGGTCTTTGCGGAAAATCGGAAAAAGGGGCTCCGCCCCGAAACAAAAAAGGAGATTTGCAATGAAAAAAACTGTCACTCTGGCGCTCACCCTCGCGCTTGTGCTGGGCCTTCTGTCCGGCTGCGCCAACAATGACACACCGGCTGATAACGCCGAGAACAGCAAGGCAGCGGAGACTGCCGAAAACTTTACCGACGAAATGAAGATCCCCTACGCTGTCGACCTGTCCCCTGAGGACGGCGCGGACTCCGTGGAACGCAGCGGCGACCATGAAAACTCGCCCTACTTCGCCCACCCCGACGTCTACAACATGGAGTCCACGGACACGCTGACCGTGCTGACCCACTTCAGGACCATGCAGCAGACCAGCGAATGGTCCTGCGGCGTGACGGCGGCGCTGATGGTACTCGACTGGTACGATGCGCTCGGCGACTGGAACGAAGAGTCCCTCGCGGCGCTGCGCCACTCGCTCGACGGCACGGAGCTTGAGGGCTATCCCGGCACCACACTCAACCAGGCCATTGACATTTTCAACGGCGTAGGCGGTTTTGATATAACATCCTCCAACGACTATCCCGACGGCATCTGGCTCGACGATATTCAGGGCTGGCTGAGCGAAGGCAAGCCCGTTATGATCTGCTGGAACGACTGGGGCGGCCACTGGCAGACCATCATCGGCTACGATACGATGGGCACGGAAAATGAGAACGACGACGTCTTCCTCGTCGCCGACTCCTACGACACCACCGACCACAATCAGGACGGCTACGGCATCTATCCCGCCGAGCGCCTGATGTACAACTTCACGATGTACGGCGCGTTCCCTGAAAGCGAAGGTGGCAGCGACATGCTGTTTCTTGTCGCCTCTCCCAGCGCGAAATAACGATCCAAACGCAGCAAAAAGCAGCAGGCCGTCGGTCTGCTGCTTTTTTCGTTTCACTTACTGTCTGCAAATTTTGATAAGCAGGAGCTTTCCATCCCGCACGGAGATTTTCGCGGTCTTTCCGGGCAGGACCTCGTTGCTCACGCCGTACTGGTATTCGCACGTGATCTCCGCGCCGTCGAGCGGGTACTTCGCATCGCGGATCGTAATCCCCCTCGCACAGCCCGTGATGTTGAGCAGCGAGAAGAACGGGTATTTATCCTCGATGGAGACTTCGTCCTTCGAGACGATCTGCATCTCCGAATAGTCGTCCACGATCTCCGCCTTTTTGCCGAGCGAATCGAGGTAGAGCAGGATCGACACGTTTCCGAGCGTGTGGTCGAGCCGCGCGCCGATGACGCCGATGAGCAAAAAGACGTCATACCCGCGCTGCACCATCGTCTTGACGGCAAACACCGTGTCGGTGTCGTCCTTTTCACACGGGAGCACGATGGTCTCCACATCGAGGTGCGGATTGCAGTGCGAGTCAAAGTCGCCGACGATCAGCGCGGGCTTCACCCCCAGCGCCTCCATGTGCTTGAGGCCGCTGTCGCAGAAGACGACGGCATCATCTTCCCTCAAGTACTGCTTCACGCGCGCATAGTCGCCGATGTCCGCGCCGCCGACGATCACGCAGCGTTTTTTCTCGCTCACTGTCTCATCTCCCATGCCATCTGCCAGAAAGCCATCTCGTAGCGCGAGCAGGCGATGAAAATGTCCTCCAAATGCCGGAGCTGCTCTTCCGCATAGTGCGCGGACAGGCGGTCGAGCGTTTCGATCAGCATGACATTGCCCGCGGCGTACTCATCCGAGGCGTAGCCGCGAATCCAGTCGCCGTAGAACGGGTCGTCGACCGACTCGGGGCGGTTCGCAACGATCTTCTTGGCGATGACCTCGTAGCTGTAAGCGCACGAGAGCACCGCCGCCAAGACCTCGACCTCGCTCTCATCATAGGCGACACGGACCATGTAGGACGTGTAGGAGAGATTATCGAGCGAGGGCTTCATCGCGTCGATCTCCTCCTGCGTCACTGCAAACTTACCCATGTAACCCTTGTGCACGTCCAGCTCGCCGTTCATCACGTTGATGTACTTGGCGAAGAGGTTCGCCGTCTCGACGCTTTTCGCCTTGGCGACGCCCACGGCGTAGGTCTTGGCATAGTCCTTGAGATACAGGAAGTCCTGCATGATGTAGTAGCGGAACTTATCACGCTCCAGCGTGCCGTTCTGGATGCCGAGCACAAAGGGGTGCTCGTTGTAGGCGTCCCAGATCGTTTTGCTGGCGTTCAGCAGTCTTTCAGATGTTTTCACTTGGTATTCTCCTTTGCAAACTCGCCCCGCAGGTCAAAATTGTGCTGCATGGGCCCCGCCCCCTTGCCGAGGTCCAGCATCGCCGACAGCGCGCCGGAGATATACTCCTTCGCCCGCGCGACGGACTCGCTGAGCGAGTAGCCCTTGGCGAGGTTCGACGCGATGGCGCTCGAGAGCGTGCAGCCCGTGCCGTGCGTGTTGGGATTGTCGATGCGCTTGCCCTCGAACCACTGCATCTCGCCGCCTGCGTAGAGCAGGTCGTTGGCGTCGTTCACGCGGTGACCGCCCTTTAAGAGCACGGCGCAGCCGTAGGTGTCGCCGATGCGCTTGGCGGCGCGCTCCATGTCGTCCCTGCTCTCGATCTTCTCACTGGAGAGGATCTCACCCTCGGGAATGTTCGGCGTGATGACGGTCGAGAGCGGCAGAAGCTCGTCGATGAGCGTCTGCACCGCGTCGGTCTTCATCAGGCTCGAGCCGCTCGTCGCGACCATCACGGGGTCGACCACGATGTTCTTTGCCCCGTAGTGGCGCAGCCGCTCCGCGATCACGCGGACCAGGTCGGAGGACGAGACCATACCGATCTTGACCGCGTCGGGGAAGATATCTTCAAATACCGCGTCCAGCTGCTCTTTTAAGAATGCAGGCGTTGCCTCCTGAATTGCCCTCACGCCGGTCGTGTTCTGTGCCGTGAGCGCGGTGATCGCGGTCATGGCATAAACACCGTTCATCGTCATCGTTTTGATGTCTGCCTGAATACCGGCGCCTCCGCAGGAATCGCTTCCCGCGATGGATAATGCTGTTTTCATCGTTTTTCGTCCTTTCGATTCAAAATGCATCTCTTTTGTTATGCGACAGAGAGTGGTGCCCCCGGTCTGCCGCCCAAAGCCGCGGCTTCAGTCCGCCGCGGTCATTGCCCAGAATTGCTCCAAATGCTCAAAGCTCGTGATATAGCAGTCCGCCAGCGCTCTGACCTCGTCCTGGCGCTTCTCGCTCTCGTCAAAGACCGCCGCGACGGTAAAGCCGTCCTTTTTCGCAGTCTCGATGGCGTGGATAGCGTCCTCGAAGACCACGGTGCTGCCGCGCTGCGCGCCAAAATGCTCCATCGCGCGGCGGAAGATGACGGGCTCGTCCTTGCCGTGCCCGACCTCGCTGCATGTGAAGATCGCGTCGAAGAGGTTCTCAATGCCGCAGCGCCGCAGCGCCGCTTCGATGAGGTAGCGGTCTGTCGCCGTCGCGATGCAGACGTCGACGCCCTTTGCGCGCAGCTCTTTCAAAAACGGGACAACGCCCGGCTTTGGCTGCACCTCGTCGCGGTAAAAATGCTCGATGATGCCATCGATGCCCGCCATGATCTCCTCGGGCGTCTCCGCAAGGTCATACTCTTTTTTCAGGTGCTCCGCCGCCTGCAAGAGGCTCAGTGCGCGCACCTCCTCGCGCACGGTGGGCTTGGGCTCTTTGCCGCGCGAGCGCACATAGCTCTCCGCCACCGTGTCCCAGAGGTACATGGAGTCGAACAGCGTGCCGTCAAAGTCAAAGATCACGCACTTGAGCTTCATGCGTTCACCATTTTTTCCGACAGCGCGCGCAGCTCGCGGCATTCGCTTTCGATGTCCTCCGCCGAGAAGATGGCGCTGACCAGCGCCACACCGTCAACGCCCGTGCCCGAAAGCTCGAGGATGTTGCTCTTGTTGAGCCCGCCGATGGCCACGACCGGAATATCGACCGCGTCACAGATGGCCTTGAGCGTTTCCTTCGGAAGCACGTCGACGTCCGTCTTTGTCGAGGTCGAGAACATCGCGCCCACGCCGAGGCAGTCTGCCCCGTCGCGCACGGCCTGCTTCGCCTCTTCGACCGAGTGGACGGAAACGCCGATCATCATCTTGTTGCCGACCTTTTCGCGCACCTTCGCCGCAGCCATGTCCTCCTGCCCGACGTGCACGCCCTCGGCACCGCAGGCGATGGCAACATCTACATTGTCGTTGATGAACAGCGGCACGCCGCAGCGCTTGCACAGCGCCGCGATCTGCTTCGCCTCTTCGAGGAAATCCTCGTCGCCGAGCTTCTTTTCGCGCACCTGCACACAGGTCGCGCCGCCCTTGAGCGCGCATTCGACCTGCTCGTATAAGCTCTGTCTGCCGACCCACGCGCGGTCTGTGACGGCGTAGAGCAGCATCGTCTTCTTATCGCACTTCATACTTTGCGCCTTCCTCCAGCTGTTCGGGCGTCATGTTGTAGATGGCGTCGATGATGTAATTGCGATAGGTGGAGTTGCCATCCTGCGCGGAAAGGCGCGCGTGCGCGATCTCGCCGGCAAGGCCCATGGCGCAGACCGCCGCCGCGGCAGCCTCCAGCGGATGCTCGGGGTTCGCCGTCACATACGCCGCCGTCATGGCGGAGAGCTGGCAGCCCGTGCCCGTGATGGAGGACATCATGGGGTGGCCGTTTCGGACGCAGTAGGCCTTTTTGCCGTCCGCCACAATGTCGATCGCGCCGGTGATGGCGACGACCGCGCCCGTCTTTTCGGCAAAGGCCTTGGCGAACGCGACCGCGCTGTCAAGGTTCTCCTCACTCACCTTGTCCGCGACGTCGGCATCCACGCCCTTGGTCGTGCCGCTGCCGGAGGCAAGGGTCTTGACCTCGGAGATGTTACCGCGGATGACAGTGAACTTGACCTCTTCAAGGAGCTTCTGCGCCGTCTCCGTTCTCAGTTTCGACGCGCCAGCGCCCACGGGATCGAGCACGACGGGGTGAGAAAGCGCGTTCGCGCGCTTGCCCGCAAGAAACATCGACTCGATCGTGCGCTTGTTGAGCGTGCCGATGTTGATGTTCAATCCACCGCAGATCGTCGTGATCTCCTCGACCTCGCTTTGGTCGTCCGACATGATGGGCGACGCGCCGCAGGCCAGCACGATGTTGGCGCAGTCGTTCACCGTGACATAGTTCGTGATGTTGTGGATGAGGGGGCACTTGCCTCTCACGTTTTCGAGCATTTTCTGAAACATATCTGTTTCTCCTTTCTGAATAAAAAACAGGAGGCACCCACAACGGGCGTCTCCTGTAAAAAGCCATGAGGTCAACTTCCTACGGCGGCATTACCCGCATCAGGTGAAAGGGTCGAAGTTGGAGCACTTCCTCTCAGCCCGCCTGCACGAGCTCCCCTGTTTTTTCTTGAACGATTGTATTATACGCTTTTTTTCGCCGTCTGCAAGGGGGAAATGATTCAAATGCCGCAACTCGTCGATCAAAGCGCTTCATCCATTCTGCCGCAGCAGTTTTCCGGAACGGTCAGCGCTGCAATTCACTCTTTGGTGAGCAGGCAGACGGTCTCGACGGTTGTTTCAGTTTCCAAGGGAAGTTCTTTCACTTCCTCGCCATCAACAGGCACGGGGAAATTGAATACAATCTTCTTTATCCAACTACCGTCTTTTCTCTTTTCCGGGAACATCTCAATTCGCTCGATAAAGGCTTTCATAAACTCCTTCTGCTCCGCTTCCGTTGCGTAATGGTAGACTTCATCAAATGCCAGCAACAAGCGATAAATATTGTCACCAGAAATCTTCTCCTGCTGAATGCTGCGGATCTGACTTTGTAATTCGCCAATCTGAACTTCGATTTCTTCTATGGTATCATACTGCTCATCATAGCGGCGCTGCAAGTCCAAAATCTTTCTATCATAGTGGACATCGTTGATGTCCAAGGTATCCATCTGACGCTCCAAGCGGCTTTTCGTTCCAAAGGCTTGCTTTAGCCGCCCTTGTAGGACAGCAATCTGCTTTTCCATATCCTCTGTATCAACCGCCGTTCCGATTTTTGCTTGAATTGCTTCTACAAATCGTGGATTGTTGACCATAGCGGAGATAACCTTCGCCACAAATTTGTTGATTTCCATCTGCTCGATATTCAGACGGAAACTGCACTCATGCCCTGTCGGTGTAACCGTATTTTTGCAGTAGTAATAATACCGTGTTTTCTTGTCCTTGCTGTGCGCCTTGGCGATATTGCCGTACATACTCTTGCCGCAGCATGGGCATTTCAAGATACCGGACAGGATGTGTGCATGGTCTGGATTATTGACCTTTTCCCGCTTAAAGGAATTGATCTTGCGCTTTTCCTGTGCCAGATACCAATCTTCTTCGGAAATGATAGCTTCGTGCTGCCCTTCATAAACCGGGAACTCCGACTGCTCAACCACGTGCATCTCGTTTCTTGTACCCTGTTTCTTTTCTGTTCTTCGTCTGCCGTAAGCAATCTTTCCCATATAAACAGGATTGTACAATACATTTTTCACAAAATCTCTTGAAAATCCCGGAATGGTATTATTCTGTCTTAGTTTCTTAGTATAACCATTGCGGTTCAGATATTTTGCAACTCCTGCAACACCCTCATTAGTGTGAATGTAACGGTCATAAATGACCCGAATTACTTCCACTTCATCCTCTGCAATGACAAGGTTTCCATTTTCCAGTTTGTATCCATATGGAGCGAAACCGCCGTTCCATTTGCCCTCACGAGCCTTTTGCTCACGTCCTGCCATTGTCTGTGTGCGGATATTTTCTCGCTCAATCTCTGCCACCGCAGACAGCACAGAGATCATCAGCTTTCCTGCATCCTTGGAGCTGTCAATGCCATCCTCCACGCAGATCAGATTGACACCGAAATCCTGCATGAGTTGCAAAGAGTTCAGAACGTCCGCCGCATTTCTGCCAAATCGGGACAGCTTAAAGACCAGCACATAAGAAACATCATCTTTGCCGTCCTGGATGTCATTCAGCATCCGTTGAAAATCCTGCCGCCCTTGGATATTCTTTCCGGAAAAGCCCTCGTCAGAATACTCCCCGGCAACGATCATATCCTCGTATGCCGCATACTTCCGCAGCTTGTCACGCTGGGCA
>ENA-ORRQ01001428-ORRQ01001428.1-human-gut-metagenome-genome-assembly--contig:-NODE-1428-length-17947-cov-11.618768_pt1 | contig 17947 bp, 13 predicted proteins | sample MGYA00242177_ERZ509138 | MGnify/ENA primary metagenome ERZ509138 (study PRJEB26280, sample SAMEA2338628) | human gut metagenome | biome: human gut; feature: human-associated habitat; material: faeces... | reverse complement strand
ATGACGCCTTCCAGAAGGCGAAAGACAAGCCGAGTTTCAAGGCAAAGCACGAAGCAGAGCTTGTGATCTTTGAGGCGGCGCGGAGTACACTGCTTGCCATGCAAGGCGATGAAAAGCTGCCGAGCTTGAAGACGCTCCAAGCGGAACAGCAGAGACTTCTTGAAGAGCAGCAGCGGCTTTATGACGAACGTGCGAGGCTCAAAAAGGAAGCTCGGATGATCGACACTTTGAAGGCAAACGTGGACGATTTCCTCAAGCCAAGCGCAGAGCGCGACCAAGAGTATCAACGCAATTCTCAGCGCGAATAAAGAGAAAAGGAAAGGCAGTTTTCATGAGTAACTGCCTTTCCCTTTTTGAAAATCAAAACCATCAAGAACTTGCATCTTTTTTGTGAACTTGTGCATGAGATAATTGCATTCAAAGAGGTTTTCGTGTATAATAGAATGGAAGTCATGATTAGCGGATGAGTAAAGGGGTGCGTATCATGGGAATCAGCTACAAAAAACTTTGGATGCTCCTGATAGAACGAGACATAAAGAAGTCCACCTTCCGGCAAGAGCTTAACCTTGCATCCGGAACATGGACGAAACTGAATAAGGGGGAAGAAGTGTCCCTCTCTATTTTGCTGCGCATCTGCGGCTATTTGAATTGTGACATTGGAGATATTTGTGAGGCTGTGCGGACGGACAACTGATAGGTCCTTTTTCCGTGCGGCTTTTTTATATACCTGTGGAGAAGGATTAAAGGTTTGTGCGTAGCAGGACTGTTACAGAAGAAGGAGGATAACAGATGGATATTGGCGTAACGATAAGCAAAGTCAGAAAAGAATACAAGGAATACTTACGGGAAACTCACCCTGACTGGGCTGATACGACTATCAGCACCCATGTTTCCGATGCGTTCTATCTGTATCAAAACACTATTGCACTATCCTTCTGGAAGTGTTTTGAAAGTGATGCCGCTATGGAGAAGGCAAAGGGCGAAATCCTCGACTACCTAAAACAAGAAGTGATGTCTGATCGAGCAGACGAACGCACTGCACAGTATTATAGAGATTTGAAACGTCTGAAAGAATTTATTGATTCTAAGGGTGGCGTCAAGACGTATATCGGCTATGAATATGACTGCGAAGTCATTGTCTACAAATATGCCAAGATGGTTTATGATGGCACGATGGAGATGGATGCTGCTGTAAAAGCCATGTGTCAGGATGTTCCGTGCTTTGGAGAAACCTCGCACAAGCTGACGATTATGCTCTTTGCGTCCATGATGAAGGGCGTAAAATACACTCGCAGGTCCAACACTGAAACTACAGTTTACTTCATCGTCCACATCGGAAAAGACTACGGACAGGAGCAGATGGTCAATGCTCTAAAAGCCACTCAGGAAAACATTAAATATTACTACGAGCAAACCGGCAACAAGTCTAACAGTATTCGTAGAGGATGCAAAAAGATCGTCGAAGAGAACAACATTGATATATCCTTCGACGATGAAATCTTTGATGGAATTATTCCGAAGGAGAACACAGATACAGCTCTTTCATCCGACGCTACTGCAACACACTATTGGCTGTACGCAGCGGGTGATGGTTCCGCAAATTGGGAGAATGATTATGCCGAAGGGATTATGGCTATCGGCTGGTCTGACCTTGGTGATCTAATGGAATATAGCTCCAAAGAAGAAATGCGGGCAAAGATGAAAGAGGTCTACGGGGATACTGGCTCATATAAGAATCAGGTTCTTGCTACATGGCAATTTGCAAACGAGCTGAAACCCGGTGATGTTGTCTTTGTTAAAAAAGGCAGAAAGCAGATCCTCGGTCGCGGGTTGGTCGAAGGCGAATACGTTTTTGACCCTGAACGCGGTCAATATGCCAATACCCGAAAGGTTCGCTGGACAGATAAGGGCGAGTGGGAATTATCAGATCAGGGTGCAATCAAAACGTTGACGGATATTACGTCCTACACAGATTACGTCAAGAAGCTGCAAAACATGATTGACGGAGATAAGCACGAAGATACCTTCGACGATGCCGCTGATGAGGAAATCACTTTCGAGCCATACACCGCTGATGATTTTCTGACTGATGTGTATATGGACGAAGATCGGTATAAGGTTCTCAAGTCGCTGCTTTTAACCAAAAAGAATGTAATTCTGCAAGGCGCACCGGGCGTGGGAAAAACCTTCGCAGCAAAAAGACTGGCATTTTCTATCATGGGAGAAAAGGACACCAACCGTGTGAAAATGGTTCAGTTTCATCAGAGTTATAGCTATGAAGATTTCATCATGGGTTTCCGCCCGACGGAGACAGGATTTGAACTGCGAAAGGGCGTATTCTACGAGTTTTGCAGGCAAGCTGCTGAGGATGATCGTCCATACTTTTTCATTATCGACGAGATCAACAGAGGCAATCTCAGCAAGATTTTTGGCGAACTCTTCATGTTGATTGAGAGTGATAAACGCGGTGTCGAATTGCAGCTTCTATATGCAGATGAGCAGTTCTCCATTCCAAGTAACGTCTATATCATTGGCATGATGAACACTGCTGACCGTAGCCTCGCCATGCTGGACTACGCACTTAGACGTCGTTTTGCTTTCTTTGAGCTTGCTCCGGCATTTTCGTCTGCTGGATTCAGAGCATACAGAACGAAAGTCAATAACCCGAAGTTTGACCGGCTCATTGCAACAGTTGAGCAGCTTAACGACGTAATTGCAAACGATGACTCGCTCGGTGAGGGGTTCTGTATCGGACATAGCTATTTCTGTACAAACGCAACCATCAACGATGAATGGATGCGGTCTGTTGTCGAATATGAACTGATACCTCTTTTGAAAGAATACTGGTTTGACGAGGCAGTTAAAGTGAAGGATTGGAGCCGCACATTACGCGAGGTAGTCAAATGATCCGTGTCCAGAACGTTTATTATATGCTGGCTTATGCGTTCCAAGTGCTGCATGAGCAAGGGTATAAAAATGTCGCCACCGAAGAGTTTGATAATGTGGCTGAACTTCTGTCTGCTATTCTCTGCCGTGGAGTATCTGTCCAGATAAAGAGAGGCTTAATCAGACAATACATTTCGAGAGAGGAAGCACTTGCGTCTCCCCGTGGGAAACTTGAAATTGGTGAATCCATAAAGACACAGGTTATTCGCAAGAAACAGCTCGTTTGCAATTATGATGAGTTTTCGGTTGATGCCTACCCCAACCGAATCATCAAAACAACAATGGATTTGCTGCTTCGTGGAAGTATTTCAAAAGCCAGAAAAAAGGAGATCAGGAAGTTGATGATTTTCTTTGATGGCATCAGCATATTGGACATCCATAGTATCAACTGGGACATTCAATATGATCGCAATAATCAAACATATCGGATGTTGATAGCCGTTTGCCGATTTGTGATAAAAGGGCTTTTGCAAACGACAGCCGATGGCTCAACAAAGATTATGGATTATGCAGATGATCAAACAATGGCGAAGCTATACGAGAAGTTTATTCTCGGATACTATCAGCGTGAGCATCCAGAGTTAAAAGCATACTCTCCACAAATTGCGTGGCAAGTCACAGATGGCTACAGAACGCTCTTGCCGACGATGCAGTCCGACATTGTGATTACGAATAAGGCAGCAAAGAAAACGCTCATCATCGACGCCAAATACTACACGCACAATATGCAAATGAAAGCACCGTACATGACGCAGACGCTTCATTCCGGAAATCTGTATCAGATTTTCACCTATGTGAAGAACTGGTCTGCCGCGCCGGATGAGGTCGTTTCCGGTATGCTTTTATATGCGGGAACAGACGATGCGATTCAGCCAAACAATGATTATCAAATGAGCGGGAATCAGATCAGTGTGAAGACATTGGACATGGACTGCGACTTTTCTAAAATTGCAGCGCAGCTCGACAGCATTGCTGATCGGATAAAGTAGAGCGTAGGCACTGGACAGCCGTTCTTCTAATCTCACCGCTTCTTAAACAAGCAGATACGCTCTCCGTGGAAAGGAGCAATCATGAGTATACTTGAAAATCCCATACCGAATGAGGTGTTGGATAATGCAACAAGCCCTCTCACCGATGACAGGGCAGCGTACAAAGACAGCACCTACGAGATCGTTTCAAAGGTGGCTTACCTGATTGGTGTGCCAAAACGCATCTTTGACAACGAACATGAAGCCCCAAAAGTTGAAGTATACAATCGGTTGGACAGTGATAAAACAGCTCGGATTATAAGACATCTTTGCATTGTACGAACTGCGATTGAGCGCAATTTCAAGCGCATCAATGAACGCATGAGATTCCAGTATGAGACCATTCTGAGTATGCCGGAATATGTTCCGCAGGAAAGCATAAACCAGCTAAGTCTTGACGGAGTGAACTTCATCAAAAACACCAGCAAAAAACTGTGCCAACACGTTGTCGAGATTAACAGGTTGATTTGCGATAGAATCAACAACTGCAAGAAGCTCTTTCCACTCTGGATAAATTGGGATTACATTAAAGCACTTTTCGTCATGCCTGATGGTTTGAAGGAAGATGGTACAAGAGTGGCTGCCGACATTTATTACTCTCATTTGCTTTTTTATCCCTATCAGATGTACATAAACTGGCAGCCGGAGGAAGTCGGCAACATTCTTTACAATGATAAGAAGTTCGTTACCTTGCTGTACAGTTGGAACAACGACTATTTCACCGAATATAGCAAAGTCTCAGATGCGGGGAGTTATATCAAAGGAAGTATTTATGAGTTTATTGAGAGCAGCGAAAAGACTGTTATCGTTGTCGATTGCGAAAACTCTGATCCCTACAAGCTGTGTGCTACCTTAAAAAACCTCGATCACGAGTATACACAAAAAATTGCGTCGATCATTCTCTTTGATGATGTGCATACCGCCTCCGCATGGAGGATATTAGACAGCTTCACCGCAATTCATGTTGAACACATGATGATTGAACGGGTGAAGCAAAGCAAGTCACTCGTTGATGTCATGCTTATTGCCCGAACTTGTCAGGAACACTACAAGAATAACGTCGATTCCTTTATTCTTGTTTCCAGCGACTCCGACTACTGGGGGTTAATCTCGTCTCTGCCGGAAGCACGTTTTTTAGTTATGATTGAACGAGAGAACTGCGGACCGGACTTGAAGAATGCACTTCTGAATGCAGGGATATTTTATTGCTATATTGATGACTTCTACTCTGGGAATGCCGAGGACATCAAGCTCGGCGCACTTTTCAAAGAAATGGAGCGTTATATTGACCAAACCGTCAGGCTCAATATCAACGAGATGTTCAGTGCCGCTTTGAAGGCAACGCGCATTGAGATGAGTTCGTCTGAGAAAAAACAGTTCATCGCAAAGTACCTAAAAACAATGCAAATGGAAATTACAGATGATGGTGACGTGGTTTTGCAGTTGAAACGAAAATAAGTCCGGTATTTGGGACACTTGCTATGATAAAATAGAAATGAGGACAGGCTGGCAACCAACAAATGATCCTCAAGTATTGGAGATGAAGATATGGCATACCAAAGCGAAGCGGCTCTTGAACAGCAGTTTATTGAGCAACTGACCAAGCAGGAATATTCCACAGTCGCAATTCCTGATTATGACGCGCTGGTGGAGAACTTCAAAGTTCAGTTTGAAGCCTTCAATGCGCCAAAGCTGGATACGCCTATCACCGATAAAGAGTGGGAGCGTATCTTCAACCTCATGCTCGGAAAGTCTGTTTTCCAGAGCGCAAAAATCTTGAGGGATAAGTTTGTCCTTGAGCGTGAAGATGGTACAAAGGTATATCTGTCCTTCTTTGATCAGGACCACACGAAGAACATTTTCCAAGTCACTCATCAAACAACCGTGGTTGGAAAATACGTCAATCGTTACGACGTTACGATTCTCGTAAACGGCTTGCCCCTGATCCAAGTAGAATTAAAGCGCCGTGGCATTGACATCCGCGAGGCAGTCAATCAGGTCATGCGTTATAAGAAACACTCCTACAACGGGCTGTATCATTTCATTCAGCTCTTCATTGTCTCCAATGGTGTTGACACAAAGTATTTCGCCAATTCCGACAGAGACTTGATGTATAGTCTTGCTTTCTTCTGGACTGATTTCAATAACGTCCGCATCACCAATTTGAAGGACTTTTCGATTTCTTTCCTTGCAAGGGATCACATCATTAAAATGCTGACACGCTACACCATCCTAAATGATACCGATAAGATTTTGATGGTCATGCGTCCCTATCAGGTTTATGCCGTAGAAGCGCTGATCCGTCAAGCAACGCTTACAAACCGGAATGCGTATATCTGGCACACAACCGGCGCGGGCAAGACGCTTACATCCTTTAAGACTGCGCAAATCCTCGCAGCAAATCCGAACATCAAGAAAGTCATTTTCCTTGTTGACCGAAAAGACTTGGATTCTCAGACAACCGAAGAGTTTAACAAGTTTGAGGCTGGCTCCGTTGATGTGACAGATCGCACCGATGTCCTTGTCCGCCAGATGAAGGACAAGAACAGGCAGCTTATCGTCACCACGATGCAGAAGATGGCAAACGCTGTAAAGCGCCCTCAGTACGAGAAAGTAATGGACGCATACAAAGACGAGAAGGTTGTCTTTATCATCGACGAGTGCCACCGCAGCCAGTTTGGGGATATGCACAAGGACATTGTGCGGCATTTCAGAAAGGCACAGTTTTTCGGCTTCACGGGGACACCTCGGTTTGAAGTCAACGGTAAAACTGAGGGTAAAATCACGCAAACAACAGAAATGCTCTTTGGTGAGTGTCTTCACAATTACCTGATTAAAGACGCCATCTTCGATAATAATGTTCTGGGCTTCCACATCGAATACATAAAAACAATGGAGGGTGATTTCGACTGGGATGACCCGACACTCGCGGACGCGATTGATATAGGCGAACTCTATATGTCCGATGAGCGAATGTCTCTGATCGCCAATCACATCATCCAGAACCACAAGGCGAAAACCCGAAATGGACAGTATACGGCTATTTTTGCCGTGTCCTCTATTGATGCCCTTGTTAAGTATTACGACATTTTCAAGAAGATCAAGCATGACCTGAATATCAGCGGCATCTTCTCCTACGGGCAGAATGAGGATGCCGAGGGCAAGGACGAGCATAGCCGTGATTCGTTGGAGCGTATCATCAAGGACTATAACGAGATGTACGGAACCAATTTCTCCACGGATACGTTCTCAGCTTATCACAAGGACATCTCTGACCGAGTAAAGGGAAAGAAAACAAAGTCGCTTGATATTCTCATCGTTGTGAATATGTTCCTGACCGGATTTGACAGCAAGCAGCTCTCTGTCCTTTATGTGGACAAGGACTTGAAGTATCATGATCTGCTGCAAGCCTATTCCCGCACAAACCGCGTTGAGAAGGAAACAAAGCCCTTTGGCATTATCATTTGCTACCGCAACCTCAAAAAACGCACCGATGACGCGCTGACACTCTTCTCTAAGAGTCAAGATACCTCCGGCATTGTTGTTCCGGGGTATCAATACTTCGTGGAGAAGTTCAACGAAATGGTGATGAAGCTCAAGGAAATTGCTCTGTTTCCGGAGTCCGTTGACACAATGCAGAACGAGGACGATCAGAAGAAGTTTGTCGTGACCTTCCGTGAGCTGACAAAGTACCTCCAATCGTTGCAGACCTTTATTGAGTTCAGTTTCGATCAGGATGCTCTTATCATGTCCGAGCAAGAATATCAGGACTATAAGAGCAAATACCTCATGCTCTACTCAAGGCAAAAAACAGACCGCGAGGTTGTCTCCGTCCTGAATGACGTTGACTTCTGCATCGAATTGATGGAGAGTGACAGGATCAATGTCGCATACATCATGAACCTGATCCGTAACATCCACTTCGATGATCCCAAACAAAAGGATTACGATATTAAACACATTAAGGACGAGTTGGGGAGAACTGATAATCCGCAGTTGCTCCGGAAAGTCGAAATCCTGCAAGCATTCTTGGATCGTGTTGTTGTCGGCTTGGAAAGTGCGGATGAAATTGATGCAGCCTATAACGACTTTGAAAATGAAGCAAAGCGCGAAGAGATCGTTGCCTTTGCGAAGACCGAGGATATTGATGCATCCATGCTGACAGATATTATTTCGGAATATGAGTTTTCCGGCACAATGGATGCAGGAAATATCCGAGATCGGATTGAGAAGCCCTTGCCGCTTTTGAAGAAACGCTCCCTTGTAAATCGGATCGTTGATTTCATCCGACAGCACACAGAGAAATACCAATAAGGAGAGAGATAAATGGATAATTCGATTCAGGCTCATCAGAAGGAGCTTTGCAATAAGCTATGGGCAATGGCAAATGCCTTGCGCGGAAACATGGAGGCGTATGAGTTCAAGAACTACATCTTGGGCATGATCTTCTACTACTACCTTTCTGACCGGACAGAGAAGTATATGGCGAATCTTCTCAAGGATGACGGTATCGGTTATGTAGAGGCGTGGGCAGACGAAGAGTACAAGACCGCTGTTGTCGAAGAGGCGTTGCGCGATCTCGGCTATGTCATCGAGCCGCAGTATTTGTTCCGCAAGATGGTCAAGATGGTGGAAAACCGCTCCTTTGATATTGAGTTTTTGCAGAGCGCAATCAACGCCCTGATGGAGTCCACAATCGGAAACGATTCTCAGGAAGACTTTGACGGACTGTTTTCTGATATGCAGCTCGATTCCTCAAAGCTCGGTCATACTGTCAAAGACAGAAGTGCTGTTATGGCAAAGATCATCGCTTCGCTGGACGAAATCAACTTCGGCGTGGATGACACCAAAATTGATGTTCTTGGTAACGCCTATGAATATCTGATCGGTCAGTTTGCTGCAACTGCTGGCAAGAAAGCCGGTGAGTTCTACACGCCTTCCGGTCCTGCCGAATTGCTTTGCCGTCTGGCTTGCCTCGGTCTCACGGATGTCAAGGATGCAGCCGACCCCACTTGTGGCTCTGGTTCGCTGCTGCTGCGCCTCAAGAACTACGCCAATGTGAGAAACTACTATGGACAGGAATTGACCTCCACGACTTATAACCTCGCCAGAATGAACATGATTCTGCGCGGAATCCCGTATCGCAACTTTAACATCTATAACGGTGATACCTTAGAGCATGACTACTTCGGAGACATGAAGTTCCGTGTTCAGGTTGCCAATCCGCCTTATTCTGCAAACTGGTCTGCCGATATGCACTTCATGGAGGACGAGCGTTTCAATGAGTATGGCAAACTTGCTCCGAAGAGCAAGGCTGACTTTGCCTTTGTTCAGCACATGGTTTACCACATGGACGAGGACGGACGAGCAGTCGTTCTCCTGCCGCATGGTGTCCTGTTCCGTGGTGCTGCGGAGGAAGTAATTCGCAAGCACCTCATTCAGAAATTAAATGTTCTGGACGCGGTAATCGGATTGCCTGCAAATCTGTTCTTTGGTACGGGCATCCCTGTCTGCGTCCTTGTTCTCAAGAGAGAGCGAAACGGTAACTCTGACAACATTCTTTTCATTGACGCTTCCAGCGACTTTGAAGCAGGAAAGAACCAGAACATCCTTCGGGAGTGCGACATTGACAAGATTGTTGAGACCTACGAGCGCCGTCAGGATGTCGATAAATATGCTCATGTTGCGACCATGCAAGAGATTGAAGAGAACGGCTTCAACCTAAACATTCCTCGCTATGTTGACACCTTTGAGCCGGAACCTGAGATTGACTTGAATGAAGTTGCTGCTGAGATCCGCAAGCTGCAATCTGAAATCAAGGATATTGATGCGGAACTGAAACCGTTTTTTGATGAGTTGGGGCTGGATTTCCCCTTTGACGTGGAGGGCAAATAATTATGGCAAATGTATCCTCAAGTAACGGTCTTGAGAAGCGTCCGAAGTTAGCATTCAGAAGAGCAGATGGCTCAAGTTTTCCCAGTTGGAGTAGGACTTCTCTAAGCTCTATTATAGAGCCTTACTCGGAAAAGGTATATGGGGAACATAAGTATGAGGTCCTAACATCCTCTCGTGAAGGTCTTCAACGACAAGTTGATCACTTTGGGTCAGAGCAACGGCATGATACGGACGGATATAATGTTATTCCGTTCGGTTACTGCACATATCGCAATAGAAGTGATGACGGGAGGTTTGCTTTTAATATCAATACGATCAGTTCAAATGCGATTGTCAGCAAGTTCTATCCGGTTTTCCGTTTCACAAATGCAAACAGCCTTTTCATGTCTGAGTTTCTTAACTCATCATCACGAGCAAAGAAGAAATTATCTGTCCTCGCGGTCGGGACAAGTCAAGTGGTTCTTTCATTCGAGGCTTTGAAAGCAGCAGACTTCGATTTACCATGCAAGGACGAACAGGATAAAATAGCATCTTTTTTTGAATGTTTGAATAGGCGTATAGAGTACCAGCGGACTTTAGTAGATGCCCTCAAGAAGTATAAAAGAGGTGTCATGCAGCGCATTTTTCGCCAACTCCCTTCTCAGGATGGCGCAGAGTGGGCTTGTGTTCGTCTTGGTGATATTTTCAAAAAAGTTTCGCGCCGTAACGCAGATGGAGTAATAAAAAATGTAATTACCAACTCTGCGGAATACGGACTAATTCCTCAGCGCGATTTCTTTGACAAGGATATTGCAGTGGACGGAAACACAGCAAATTACTATGTCATCGAAAATGGAGACTTTGTTTACAATCCGAGAAAGTCAAATTCTGCGCCATACGGACCGTTCAATAGATATACTCTCAGTGAACAAGGTATTATCTCACCGCTATATACCTGTCTTGTGCTGCAAGCAGATATTTCTCCTTCATATCTCGCTTGGTACTTTAAGAGCGACGCATGGTACAGGTACATCTATGATAACGGCTCACAAGGCGTTCGTCATGATCGAGTATCTATGACGGATGATTTGCTTATGGGTATTCCTGTTATGTATCCCAGCCATGTGAAACAACTTCTGTATGCAGATATTCTTGATATGGTGGAGGCACGGTTGCAAGCGACCCAAAAAACACTTGACCTTCTGAGTAAAACGAGAGACGGCTATATGAGGCAGCTCTTTATATGAAGAGCTGTTGCAACAAGCCATTTCGCATTTGGGATAATAACGATAGTTCTTTTCCCTGAACATCTACATACTTTTCGAGTTTAGCCAGCTTGTCGATTATGCTTTGTTGCTGGTCAATGTTAGGCGTTGGTATTTCAATGTTTAAGAAGGAATCCATCATGAGACTTTGTACAGTTGTTCCGGTTTTCACAAGGGTTCTAATGATATTGTCCTCTTGCGACAGAATTGCATAATAGAGGTAGAAAGCATTGCAACCATGTACTTGCAATGCTTTGATGTCCTGATTTATCGTTGCATCTACTTCGAGAATAGCGAGAGGCAGCGAATGTTTCAAGATACCACTCCGCGCAACCAACAATAATGTCCCCGGATGATAAAGCGTCATCTCATTGAGCGCCAGATTTGTTATCTTTAGCTCGCTACCGGAAATTCTACTACTCTTCATGTCTTTGGAGGAAATCCAAACGATGTCTCCGTTCCAATAGAGCGAATTACTCATACTTGGCGTTTTGCCTCCTGAAACGTGAACAAGCTCACGAAGTTTTCTGCGCTGAGAACCTTTCGAGATTGCAGAAAAAATTTGATTGAGCAATCCTCTTTTATACTTCTTGAGGGCATCTACCATTTGCTGCTGCTTTTCTATTCTATGACTGAGGGTACAAAACAACTGTGCAATCCTTTCCTGTTCAGAGACATCGCAGTACGGTAAACCAAGCCACTTGAACGCTTCATAGCTGATCTGTCTGCCGTCCCTAATTCCCTCCACTGACTTTGAGAGGATATGATTGATGAATTCATCCGTGTGAAAGTATGCTTCATAGAAAAGGCTTGAATGTGGTTTCTTGCAGCGCAGAATGGTATACGCCGGACTCACTATGCCATCTTCATTAGCCATTTCGAGTCCGCCTTCAAAGGAACGAAGATGAATAATGAAGTCTCCCTGTTCCACCTTTTTGTAGTTTGCGAGAGACGCATCATCATAGTGAATATTCCTCCCAGCTTGTTCTCTCGGAAGGGTTCCTTTGCCCTGAATAATGGTCAAAACAGTTTCCATAGGGTGATTCTTGTCCGCTACATTCTTAAAGAGTTCTTCTGCCTTATAGATGCTCCACGGCTCATCGAAGCCCGGAAAGCGGAGCTTCGGACGCTTCTCAAGACCGTTACTTGAGGTCTATTTTCAGACCTCATTCCGGTATGATCTAAAAGTAAAATCCCTTGCAGTAGCAGAGATTTTCCGCTATTGCAAGGGATTTCGTCTGTCATATAGCTGTTTCTGCTTTCTTGATCAGAAGTATAAAAGAGGTGTGCTTTCTGTTGCATTTGGTAAGTACGGGAGCATCTGCTCATGGCAGACAACACCATATCCGTTCGCTGAACTTGCCAGCAGACGAAGCGAAAAGTATGATCCGCGCTCAGGTGAACAGATGCCATGTGTGGAATTGGAACATATCGAGCAAGAAACCGGACGCATCATTGGTAGCATCCCATCGACACAACAAAACAGTATTAAAGGTGTCTGCAAGTCAGGGGATACGCTCTTTGGAAAGCTACGCCCTTATCTAAGGAAATACGCTTTTGTAAAGAAGGACATGGTGTGTTCCTCTGAAATATGGTCCTTAGTCCCATCGGAGACAATAATCCCAGAATACCTCTTTTATCTCGTTCAGACAGATGAGTTCATTAAAATTGCGAATATTAGCTCCGGGACAAAAATGCCACGGGCTGAATGGTCGAATATCGAAAAGTCCGTTTTCTCTGTACCCAATAAAGAAGTTCAAGCCCAAATTGTTCAGACACTTCGAGGACTTGATTCGAGAATGCTTGATGCTATTGATATGCTTGGTGAACTCCAACTTATGAAAGAGGGATTGTTGCAGCAGTTATTTATATGAAGAGTTGCTGTAACAGCCCACGCCTAATTTTTTGAAGGACTATTACCGTTTCTGCTTCCTTCTCAATTAGGTGGTCAACTTCACTCAGCACTGATGCAACTTTACGCTGCACATCATAAGGCGGAGTAAGGATAGTTGTTTTAGCAATTTCAGACTTGCTTATTGACGACACTTTGATTCCCTGAATCATTCGATATATTTGTCTTCTAAAGTGATACGAGTTGAAATAATGCCCAAGAAACATAGGAGCAAACCTGTCATGTGGGCGGCAGGGAATCGTATGCAAACCAGACAAAACCCTCTGATTTGTTACTCCAACAATCTCAGTAGCCTTGCCGACGGTATAGTCCTCAGCGGTGTCAGCAAAAACAATGTCACCGTTGCGAAGATAGCTTGACGATGAAAACTTCTCAATATCTCTGTCTGGTTTAATACACGGAACAGACAATGCCCCAATATCTGTTACAGTTCCATATTTGATTAGCACATCCCCATAGTGTATATTTCGGACATCGCCAACATCATAGGATAGATCGTCTCTTGAAAAGGTGTTGTTCTGCAAAAGCCTAAACCCATCTGCAAACGAAACGGCCGGACATCCACTCTTTGAAATTTCATCAAACAACGACGAAGACAGTCCTCTTTTATACTTCTTGAGGGTTTCAACCAACTCCATTTGCCGCTCGATTCTCTTGTCGAGAAGCCGAATAAACGAAGCAATTACTTGCTGTTCGTGCAATACTGGCAAAAACATTTGGTATGAGCATAATGTCTTAAAATACAGTCTCGTTCTCGTACCTCCTTTTTTCTGCTGAATGCAGAATACGGAGAATAACGGTGACGAATTAAGTGTATCGACTAAAAAGTCCGTATCAAGGACTTCTTTTCTGACAGTAAACACGGGGTACTCTTTGCTTACCAAACCGTTTGCGACCAATCTATTGATATTGAAATGGAAAATATTATCATCGCTCATGTGGCGATATGTTATACAACCATACGGAAGAACACTAAACACCGTTGTCTCAGCGTTGGCTTGCTTATCTATAAAGTAATCCTCTTGAACAAATAGACCTTGCCTCGATGATGTTAAGAGCGGAAAACCGCTTTCTTGGGTAGCATAGTCAGACAGTTCGATCAACAGATTGCCAAGTTGTGCAGCTCTCCACGGCTCATCGAAGCCCGGAAAGCGCAGCTTCGGGCGCTTCTCAAGACCGTTACTTGAGGGTGTTAATGCCCTGATTATCCCTCCACCGGATAATGTTCGTGGAGGTGGTCATTATGACTAACAATACACAATTCAAGACGCTTGTGAACACATGGCTAAATCAAAAGAAGCCCATGATCACGCCGTCAACCCACGCCAGCTTTACGCTGATTGCCGAAAATCACCTGATCCCGTATTTCGGCAAGCGCAAGATTGGCAGCATCACCGAAGCGGACATCCAGAGTTACATTTCGTATCTCTACAATGCTGGACGCTTGGATAAGACCGGAGGACTTACCGTGAAGACGATAAGGGATGTTATCCTCGTTCTCCGGCTGTCAATGGAGTATGCCTACAAGGAACGGGCTATTCCACTCCTGAACTGGGACCTAATCGAATACCCAAAAGAGCTTGGTATCAAGAAAGTAGTTTCTCTCTCAAAAGATCAAGAGCAAGCTCTAATCCAGTGTATCTACATGGACTTGAACCGGAAGACAGCGGGGATTCTGATTGCATTGTTTACCGGAGTCCGGATAGGCGAGCTGTGCGGCTTGCAGATGAGGGACATTTCGCTGACGGACAAGACCATCAGCATCAACAAAACCGTCCAGCGTATCTACGACAAGAAGAAAGGAGAATCGTATCTTCATATAGGACCGCCGAAAACGAAGACCTCCGCTCGAACGATTCCTGTTCCGTCTCTTCTCATGAATATCATCAAGAAGTTTTACGCGGAAAACCCGAATCACTATTTCCTCACGGGCAAGACCAAGCCAACCGAGCCGAGAACATATCGGCAGTTTTTCACACGTTTCTTGAAGCGGAACGGATTGGAGAAAGTGAAGTTTCATGAGATCCGGCATACATTCGCAGTTAGAGCAATCGAGATACCGGAGTTTGATATAAAGTCCCTTTCTGAAATTCTCGGACATAAGAATGTATCTTTTACCCTGAATGTGTACGGGAGTGCAAATCTCCAACAGAAGGTTAAGTGTATGAATCTTCTGAATGACCTCTTGTGATGAAAAAATGCCCCCGGCGCTGTGCCAGATGCACAGTGCCGGGGCATTCCCGTTTCCAGCGATTTAATTTTCTCCCAACGAAGGACTGTTCATAGGGTGGCGCTTTCCATTTTGCGAAGCCGTGAAATCTCAGTGCATTCCGTGGAAAAGTTCACGGGGCAGCATACGCCGTACACGTTTCCAATAATCACTGTTCAGCGCAATGTGTATTCTCTATCGTAAGTATATTTACGGTTTTCACAATGCTTAATTCAGAGGGGAAATTATTTGCCTTATTCTTGTGTGACATCAAGGGAAACCGGGTCAATGACCGTAACAGATTTACCCTGCTGATGAGCATATCTGACTGTCTTTCCGGTTCCGCTGGGACTTCCATCCCAAACTGCGATCAGAACATCCGCTTGATCAACCATATAACGGTTACGCTTGTCCATGCAGTCAGGCGAGTAATGGGTTTGAATCAGTGTTTCCTTATCGCACTTGGAAGCAATGTCAAAATACCGATCTCTCAGGGCTTCCGACCACTTTGCGGCTTGACTTTCACATGGGATGGCGCTTTCAAGCGTAATTCCCGGATAGGAGGCTTTCAGCCCCAGCACGATCTCGGCGGCATACATATCTACACCGATTGCCATTCCGGATATGAAGTGCGTGACGCCTTCATTCTCGATGAGATTGATGATTTGCTCCCTGAGAGTTTTTTTGAGGTCTATGCAGCGTTCGTCTTCCTCATTGAAACCAAACGGGAGGTTTTGCGGACGATGCCCGGTAAAAGCACATGTCTTCATTTTCTTTTTCATCTCCTGACTATGTATTAGAGACTGCTTCTATGTCTCTAATACATAGTATAGCACGGAGATATGAAATATTCTGTCGAAATAAGGGAAGAAAAAAGGCTGCGTGATAAAATCACACAGCCCATGACGGATTCAGCCATTATCTGCCGTTTCCTGCTGAATCATCAGCTCAACCATCTGCAAAATGCGCTTCTGCGCTTGCGGAGACAACGAAGCAAGTTTCTCTGAGAGTTCAGACGATTTATAGCTTGTCGAATGCTCCAGGACATCACAGAAAATCGCGTCTGCCGAAACCTCAAGCCCATTGAGAAGAATGATCAATTTCTCACAGCGAGGAAACGACATACCACGTTCAACCGTAGAAATATAATTTGCAGTCAGCCCGGTCTTTTCCGCAAGCTCTTCTTGCGAGATTCCGAGGCGTTCCCGGCATTGTTTTACTCGTTTACCTATTCGTTTGTCAATCATAGCGCGTACCTACACCTTTTCTATAACGCTCATGATAATTATATGGGTTAGAGGCATAGTTATACAGAAACGCTAATAGCGGCACTATGGATTAACGTGTGATTTTCGACGATATTTACAGAAAAGATACAAAAAAGAGCCTCTGCCGATACCCAAAACGGGCATCGACAGAGGCTCTTCGTTCGTTTTATGGGAATTAGAATAAGTGCCAGAATCGACACTTATTCTTGCTCTATTGATGGAACTGCGCAGGGAATACAATCACTTAAGCTGGTCAATTTGCGCCGCTCTGAGGCTTGCAATCACAGGCTTTTTCGACCCCTAACTGTCTACACCTCGATGCCTTGCGGGAGAAGTGCGGACAGGCGATGAGATCCGCACGGAAGCTCTGCTTGCAGCTATGGACGCAGCGGACGCAGAAGCGGTTATACTTCCGGCGTCCGCTGTCCCCGATGAAGAACGACCACTCCTGCCGCCACTTCTGACTTCTGCTCACAGCTCAATCTCTCCTTTGTGCTTTTTGGGAGGGCAGCATTCCTTCTGCTTTTCAGCCTTTGCAGACTTGAGCCTGTCCATGATGGAGGACTTTTCGCCCCTTTCGGGGGCTTTGACCTCTGCGGTCTTGTCCTCCTTCGGACCGTTGTTGATGATCCCATCAATCATGCCGTAGTCATCCTCCATCGACATCTCCGCTGCCTTGAGGTAGTTTTCCTTCTCAAGAGCCGCCATCCAGCTTTCCTTGCTGATACCGAGCATTCCGCCCTTTGCCGCATGATCGGCAATCTCTTTGGCATCTACGCACAAGCCCTCGGTGTTATCGGAATAAAGACGGTAAACCTCGCAGCCCTTCTCCAAAGCCTTCTCAGCCGCCTCCTGACCGGCGGGAAGAACGCCAGCCCATGCGTAGCCGTAGTCCTTCATATCCTGAACGGAGAGCGCGGGATCGGGCATTTCCGGCACTTCCTTGACTTCAAGGTCAAGAAGGCGGAGTGTGTCATCGTCAAAGCCGTTGTAGACATCATCAAGGACGAGCTTGCCGCGCTCATCGACGATGATGCAAGCCGCTTCATCGCCGTAGGTGTCATGCTCCATCAGATAAAAGCTGTGACCGCCGACTTCGTGCTGGTCAATGGTGTGCCACGTCCCGATGTGACCGGCAACCGTCAGACCGGAGGTGTCGGCATTCATCTCAAAGTCCTTCTGCTCGGTAGCTTCCTGCTTCTGCTGCTCCTTCGAGATCATGGGGATCGCAACAATCTTATCGCCCAACTTAACAAACTGCTCCGGCACTTTGAAGTGGTCAGAGAACTTCTGCATCTGCTCTACGGTCAGAGAGCCGAAGCTGTCATCCGTCAAGCCGACTACCATGAATGTTCCGGCAACAACGTCGTAGATGTCACCGTCCTCATCACGCAGAGCGCGGTTCAGGGGCAGACCTTCCAGCTTGCCTTCCTCGTTGCAGACTA
>ENA-ORRQ01001426-ORRQ01001426.1-human-gut-metagenome-genome-assembly--contig:-NODE-1426-length-17951-cov-7.196524_pt1 | contig 17951 bp, 11 predicted proteins | sample MGYA00242177_ERZ509138 | MGnify/ENA primary metagenome ERZ509138 (study PRJEB26280, sample SAMEA2338628) | human gut metagenome | biome: human gut; feature: human-associated habitat; material: faeces... | reverse complement strand
GAAGCAGTTTGTCGGATACGGACATCAATGCTCCCTTCATGTTGCTCTTCAGTTTCGTTATAAGTTGTCTGCCATCCACAAAGAGCCTTTCGAAAAGACGCTTGCCAATGTATCCCTTGTCGCCAACGAGTTTTCCATATATGAATTCTACAAAAGCTTCTTGACTTCGTCAATGCGCCACCCAAATTAAGATTTGCCACAAGATAGGTCGAAAAGTGGTTTCACTGCGAGGTGCTTCTCGGTTGCAGAAAGTAGTGGACGGCATTCAGAAAGCCCTACGCCCGTAAGGGGTGTAGAGATAGAGAGGTTTGCAGAATGTCACCTATTGCCCTACCACTAACCTGCCGTCCTCTATTCTGACGCCTCTATAGGAGTTGTCATGGATGCGTCTGCCCTGTAGGTCATAGACTGCTTTAGGGCAATCCACATCCCGATTGTAGTTAATGTTCTGGATTCCGTCTGTATCCGCTTCTGTTCCGTAGATATGGAAGGCAAACAATTCGGGTGAATCCACATTGTTAATAGAAGTGGTGGTACGCGGAATGAGCAGTTTTATATATCTCGCTCTGACGGGATTCGGCATGTATACAACCTTCTTGTTGATGGCAATGAGCCGCTCTAATTCCTTATATATCTTGTAAGCTTTGAAGCATATGCAGACATGCGCCTCTATTCTTCGTTCCGTGAAGTGAAACATCGGTCGCATCTCAAGAGTTCCTTTTGAGATGCGGAATGCACGTTCCACCACCCAGAGTCCATGGTACTCGGCAATGACACGCTCAGCATCAAGATCGGTATTGGTTATGTAGCCCTTGAGTCCGTCCCACTTGCAGTCCTCTGCAATCTTCTCTTCGCTGATGACGACCTCTATGTCCTTGCTGATTTCAAGAAACTTATTGTAGCCGCGCTTGTTCACCTGATTCTTCGTAATACGCCCACTCTTGTAGGCTTTTCTCAATCGTGCAATTCCGCGATCACGGTTATAGGCATCCTTCTTCGCACGTTTCTCAGAATAACTGACGACAAGTCGTTCTCCATTCTCACGCTTGTAGTCGTAGCATGCTTTGTCAATCTTATCCAGAGATAGGATCCATTGCTTCACGCTTGCACTCTCGCTCTTGATGCGAGCACCAAGTATGTACTTGTAACCAGCCTCCTGTAGTAAAGTAACATTGTTCTTGTTCATCAAGCCTGAGTCGGCCACTACAACAAAATCGTCACCAAGTGTGAACCGTTGCTTGAAATCATCTATCATCGGTATCATGGTAAAGCCCTCGTACTGGCTGCCGTTGAACAGAGAGTAAGAAAGCGGATAGCCTCCTTCTGACACCAATAGGCCAAGTACGACCTGTGACTCTGCTGTCTTGCCATCCTTTGAAAAGCCAGGCTCACGCAGTACATCCGTCTGTGCTGTTTCAAAGTAAAGCGTCGTCACATCATAGAACATCAACCCGATTTTGCCACCGAACAGTTTCTTGGTGTGCTCCACGCTGATTTGCTGTGCAAGCTCCATCTGGGTGTTGTAGAGCTTGTCCATGTAGCGATAGATGTGGTTGAGGTCAACATCCTCGTCGTAATACGATTTGAGGTATTCAACAGTAGCAAGTTTACTCTTGGGTTGCGATACTCTTGCGATCACCAGATGACGCAGAATCTCATCGGGAATCTGGTTGAAGCCAATACCGTCATAGACTTGATCAAGCAGAAGCTGGGTGCCGTTTATCAACACATTATCAATATTGCCAAGGAAACGCTCCGTCTCCTCAACCTCCTTTCCCTTGCGGTCATCGAAGGCAAGTTCTTGTTGACCACCGAATGAACGTATCCATGTTATGCTGTCGCTGTCGAGTGCAGCAGGTGTGCCCTTGTCGCCATTTTCGCAGATGCTCTTTACAAGCGGAATCTGTGCGAGCAGAGGCACATTCATCTCCTTTGCCAGATTCTTGCAACCCTCCTTACCGAAGATGTAGTACTTATTCTCCGGCAGCTCGGCAGGCGTAAACCACGCCATGTTCTCCACCAATCCGAGGATAGGCACGTTCACCTTGTCGTTCTCATACATGTCTATGCCCTTGCGTGCATCGGCGAGAGCCACGCTCTGCGGTGTGCTCACAATCACTGCGCCCGTTATGGCAAGCGTCTGTAGTAGCGTGAGGTGTATGTCGCTTGTTCCCGGCGGTGTGTCAAGAATGAAGTAGTCAAGCTCGCCCCAGTCTGCGTCAGCGATGAGTTGCTTCAATGCGTTCGACGCCATGCCGCCACGCCAGAGAGTAGCGGTCTCTGGGTTGACGAAGAAACCGATGCTGAGCAACTTCACACCGTACTTCTCAATGGGTTCGATGAGGTCGCGACCATCTTTCTTCACGCCATAAGGGCGCTCGCTCTCCACGTCAAACATCTTGGGCATGGATGGTCCGAAGATGTCGGCATCGAGCAGTCCTACCTTGTAGCCGAGGCGTACAAGCGCTATGGCGAGGTTGGCGGCAACGGTGCTCTTGCCCACTCCACCTTTACCCGAGCTCACTGCAATGACGTTTTTCACCTGCGGCAGCATCTTGCCGACCTCAGGACGTGGCTTCGAGGCAAACTCTGTCTCTATTGTCACCTCTACGTCTTTGCTTACATGATAATGAATGGCTGCCTCTGCTGCCTTGAGCGTTGATTTGAGAAACGGGTCGGTGTCACGCGGAAATATGAGCGTGAACTTCACCTTCATGCCATCGATGCGCACGTCGTCTGCAAGCATGTTGCTGTCGATGAGGTTCTTCTTGGTGCCGGGATAGGTCACGGTAGTCAAGGCATCGGTGATGAGTTTCGGATAAAGTGTCAATTCCATAATGTCTATATCAAAATGTTTGTTTCTATTCTTTGTATACCACACATGCAGACTCCGACTTTCAGAGTCTGCATGTAGTGTCTGTTTCGTGCGTCGGGTTACATGCCTTTCTTATAAAGCACGGTCTGTCCGGGCTTCGACACCGACGGTGCGATGTCGGCAGGAGCGGTAGCCCACTTCTTGTTGGGCTTGGTAGACATGACAAACTGCAGGTCTATGCCGTCTTTCACGTCGTCCCATGTTATGTAGCTCTTGCTATACGGTTTGCCGTTGAGCATCACCTTGCTGACGTACAGCGCCTTCTTGCTCCAGTTCTTTGTGGTCACGCGTATGTGCTTGCCATTGCTCATCGTCACATCGATAGCGGGCAGTGCGGGCGACCCAATGTTGTAGATGCCGCTTGAAGGACACACTGGATAGAAGCCCATGCAATTGAAGATGTACCATGCCGACATCTGTCCGCAGTCGTCGTTGCCACAGAGCGAGCCAGGCTGGTCGCCGTAGAACTGGTCTACAACGGTGCGCACCCACTTCTGGCACTGCCATCCCTCGCCGAGATAGTTGTAGAGATAAGCCACGTGGTGGCAGGGTTCGTTGCCGTGCCAGTATGCGCCGATGCGGCCCTGAATGTCGTGTGCACCAGGTATGTCTTCGGGCAGGTTATGGAGGAAGAGCGAGTCGAGACGCGACTTGAACATGTCACGGCCCATCAGGTTCATGAGTCCCTGCACGTCCTGCGGCACCGTCCAGTGGTATTGCACGGTGAATCCTTCGGTTATGTCGCCCCATCCGTTCACAGAGCCAGGACCTTCGTAAGCCACGGGAGCAAACGGTGTGCGCCAGTTGCCGTTGACATCTTTGCCACGCATGTACTTCGTCTCCTTGTCGTAAAGGTTCTGGTAGCTCATGGCACGGTTGAGGAAGTAGTTATACTCCTTCTCCTTGCCCAACTTCTTGGCAGCCATAGCGATGGCATAGTCGTCGTAAGCATACTCCAAAGTCTTTGACACCGACTCTGCCTCCTTGTCAAACGGCACATATCCCAGGCTGCGATATTCGGGCAGACAGTCGTAGTGGTCGTTCATGGCAGTGGTGACCATTGCCTCAAACGCACGTTCGTGGTCGAAGCCTTTCACGTCTTTCACTATCATATCAGCCAGCACAGAAGCGGCGTGATAACCAATCATGCACCACGTCTCGTTGCTGCCAAACGACCAGAACGGCAACATCTTCTCCACACTCTTGTCATAATGTGCGAGGAGAGAGTTGGCAACGTCTGCCTGCACGTCCTGATGGACAAGGTTGAGCAGCGGATGGAAAGCGCGGTAGGTGTCCCACAGCGAGAACTCGGTGAGGTTTGTAAAGCCCTTTTCCTGCTCTATGTTCTTGTCGAGACCTCTGAACTTGCCGTCAGCGTCGTCGTAGACGAAAGGACAAAGCGCTGCGTGGTAGGCAGAGGTGTAGAATGTGCGCATCTGCTCTGTGGTGCCCTGTATAGAGTAGCGTGACAGTTCCTTGTTCCATTTGTCGTATGCCGCCGAGCGAACAGCGTCAAACGACTTGCCTGCCAACTCCTTAATGTTTACTGCTGCGCCATCGGTGCCTGTCGCTGAGATGGCAGTGCGCACCGTCACCTGCTCGCCTTCCGACGTCTTGAAGTTGGCGGTGAACAGCAAGTTCGGACCCCACGCCTCGCGGTTGCTGCGGAAACGTGATGTGTTGTATATCACAGGCTTCTTGTCCTGGTAAATCATGAAGTCGGCAAAAGGCTTTGAGAACACCGCACGGAAGTAGATGTGGCGCTCCGGCCCCCATCCCTTCACAAACTTGTAGCCAGTGATGGTAGAGTCGTTTTCTACGCGCAGGTTCGACCATACGCACTTTTGCCACAGCGTGTGGTTCATGTCGATAAGCACAAACGCCTTGTCACTCTTGGGATAGGTGAAGCGGAACATGCCACTGCGCATAGCAGCAGTCATCTCGGCCTTTACGCCATAGTCTTTCAGCTGCACGGAGTAGTAGCCAGGCACAGCAGTCTCCTCGTCATGAGAGAAGCGTGAGCGGTAGCCAGTGTCGGGCTTGTCGTCGGTGCCCGGCTCGAGCATCGGCTCTCCAACTCCCGGCATAAACAGGAAGTCGCCAAGATCTGGAATACCTGTTCCGCTAAGATGGGTGAGCGAAAAGCCTTGTATGGAGTTGCGGTTCCACTTGTAACCTGACGCACAGTCGTAGTAGTGCTCGTCGGTGTCGGGGCTTATCTGTATGCCGCCGAACGGCAGCTGTGCTCCGGGATAGACATTACCGAAGCCGTCGGTACCAACGAAGGGGTTGACATAGTTTGCCGGTTCTTTCACGACAAGCTGCGTCGTCTGCTTATTTGCTGACATGCCGGGCATTGCGACAAGAACAGCAAGTGATGCTAATATGTGTCTCATTATTTCTGATTTAAAGTTGACGGAGCCTGCAAATGCAAACATCCGTCAACCTATGTGTTATTTTATTTTACGTCACCCATTGCCACCTGATATTCGTGCCAAAGGGCATCTGCGGTCACACCCTTGCCGAGACAGAGCTGCATGGCAGCGTCCCATGACCAGGGGTTGAGTTGAAGAGCAGTGTGGTTGAACTTGCGCAGGAAGTTGGGGTCTTTGGTCTGCTGAAGCCAAGCGAGGAAGTAGCCAGTGTAGCGGTAGCCGTTTTTATAGCTGCCGCCCTTAGGACGGTCTTTCTCTCCGTGGAATCCGTCGTTGGCAACACGCACTGCATCTGCCATGCCTTCGATGAAGCACCAGAACGTTTTGTTGCTGCCGTAGTCGCCGATACCCTGCGGCTCGAGCTGGTAAGCATGTGTAAGCTCGTGGAGCAGCACACCGCGTGTCTCAAAGTCGACACGTGCGGTGTCGTTATTGGCAAACGACTTCTTGATGTGACGGGTGCTGTAGAAGATGGTCACGTTGCCGTTTCCGCCGCCTTTTGCAGATATGCCGTCAACATCTTCGAGGGTGTAGTGCAGACAATCCATGCGTGGTATGCTGTCCTTCTCCGAATAATAGAGAGTGTTGAGCACCTCACGTGCCACCTTATTTATATATGCGTTAGGGGTCGGGATGAGGGCGTGGTAAATCTTTGAGCCTTCGCTCTGCGGAGCCTTGTCCTCAAACTTGATTTCAGGTATGGAGTATTTCTTCCAACGCTTGGCAGCCACCTGCTGCTTTTTGGTTTCCTTGACGCCTCCGACAATGACGCCGTCGGCAGCGGTCTGCTTTGATGCTCCACAAGAAGAGAGCGTGATGGCGGCAGCAAATAGCGCCGCAGTGATTGTTGTCAGTTTCATTTCTATTGATAGTTATGTTGTTGTAATAATGTGTTTCCTTTTATTTGGTCATTGAATAGGGCTTGTCTGCTGCAGAGAGTCCGCGCTTCTTGTTAGGCTTGCTGCCCATAACGAACTCGATGGTGCATCCGTCTGTAAGCATCTTGTGGGTGATGTACATCTTTGTGTAGGGCTTGCCGTTGACCTTCATGCTCTGTACGTAGCGGTTCTTGTCACTCACACCAGGAGCCTTTACGATGATATGGTTGCCGTTTTCAAGACGCACGTCGAAGTAAGGCATATAGGGAGCACCGATTACATACTGGTCTGTGCCGGGGCATACAGGGTAGAAACCGAGTGACGAGAAGACATACCATGCCGACATCTGACCGCAATCGTCGTTGCCACCGAGTCCGCGGATATGGTTGCGATACATCTTGTTGAGAATGGTGCGCATCCACATCTGGGTCTTCCAAGGTGCCGATGTCCATGCGTAGAGGTAGGGAATGTGGTGGCTGGGCTCGTTACCATGAACGTAGCCGCCTACAAGACACTCGGCTGTGATGTCCTCATTGTCTTTATAATACTTCTCCGGCAGGTCCATAACGAACAGCGCGTCGAGCTTCTTCAAGAAGTTCTTGTCGCCACCAAACAGAGAGATGAGTCCCATAACATCTTGCGGAGCAGAGAACGAGAAGTTCCATGAGTTGCCTTCGATGAAGCCCTCTCCGTAGGTCTGGTATGGGTCAAGGTCGGCTTTGAACGAACCGTCGATGCGTCTCGGGCTGGCGAAACCAACCTTTGTGTCAAACGTGTTGCGGTAGTAAAGGGCACGCTTGGCGAATGCTTCTTCCACGTCTTTATATCCCGCTGCCTTTGCTGCAGCATACAGGGCGAAGTCGTCGTAAGAGTATTCGAGGGTGTTGGAGGCTGCTGTGCTGTATTTGTCATAGGGTGCATAGCCATATTTCATGTAGTCGCCCACGCTCTCGTAGTAAGGACAAGTGGCTGTTTCGACCATAGCTTTGATGGCTGCATCCTTGTCGATGTCGGCACCCTTGACAAGAGCGTCGGCAATGACGGGCACGGCGTGGTAGCCTGTCATGCACCATCCCTCATTGCCCATAAGGCTCCATACGGGCAGCAAGTGATGCACGCTCTGCTGCTGGTGTGCTATCATAGACTTCACCATGTTTGTGTTACGCGACGGTTTAAGGAGTCCGAGCAGCGGATGCTCTGCACGATAGGTGTCCCACAACGAGAAGATGGTGTAGTTGTCAAATCCCTCTGCACGGTGGATGTTACCGTCAAGTCCACGATACTGGTGGTCAACGTCCATGTAGATGGACGGATTTATCATGGTGTGGTAGAGCGAAGTATAGAGCATTGTCATCTGGTCGGGTGTGCCTTTGCACTCCACTGCGTCCAGTTCTTCGTTCCAGCGGTTGTCGGTCTCGGCGTAGATCTGCTCAAACGACTTGCCAGCAGCTTCTGCACGGAGGTTCTTCAAGGCGCCGTCTATGCTTACGCCAGAGAGTGCAACCTTCACGACCAACTCCTGAGAAGTCGCGTTGTCGAAGTTGAAGTAAGCCACGATGTCGCGTCCGCTGATTTCGGGGAAGTTCTCGTGCAGTCGCAGTTTGCCCATGAAGCCACGATATTTCACGCGTTTCATGTCACGGTAGCCATAGTCTTTGATAGGCTTGGAGAGTGAGATGGCGAAATAAGTGTAGTTGCATTTTGCCCAGCCGTTGGTGATGCGGTAGCCAGTAAGGAGCGTGTCGTTTTCTACACGTATGCTGCTCCACAACACCTTGCCGTCGTAGTTGTATATGCCATGCAGCAGGTCCAGAATGATGCGGCTGTCCTGTCCCTTAGGGAATGTGTATTTATGAACACCCACACGCTGGGTGGCGGTGAGCTGTGCACGCACGCCATTGTCCTGAAGCGTAACCTCATAATAGCCAGGAGCAGCCTTCTCGGTGCTGTGAGAGTAGCGTGAGCGATATCCCGCATCGGGGTTCTGAGCTGTTCCGGGGTTGAGCATCAGCTTGCCTGTCTGCGGCATTATCATGATGTCGCCGAGGTCGGAGTGTCCCGTTCCGCTGAGATGGGTGTGGCTGAAGCCTACAATAGTAGGGTCGTCGTGCTGGTATCCAGCGCAATACTCATACACCTTGCCCTGGTATTTGCCATCCACGTTCTGCGGTATGGTGTCTGTCTCGGGGCTGAGCTGCACAATGCCAAACGGGGCACATGCTCCGGGGAAGGTATGTCCCATTCCGCTTGTACCAATCATCGGGTTTACATAAGATGTCAGTTTCTCTTTTTCTTCTGCCTGCACAGTGCCATAAGTGCACACCGCTGCAGCAGCAATTACAAAGATCAGTTTCCTCATAGATTTTTAAAGTTTTTGTTTTTGTATAACGGATTCTCTATATTAAAAATTAATGTAACGTGAGTTCGACGAATATGCTTTAGAATAAAGTAAACTGTCTGTCATTTGACATATCAACGGTCTGTACTCGTATGGAAGGTTTCTTTGGGAAGTGGCAGTATGCAGTATACCTCCCAGAAGGTTGACTACGAAATTGCCAAAACTTCTATGTCTCGAATGCTCAACTTGAGCAATATTCTTCAGTTCGTCATTCACGGTCTCTATTATAGCCCTCTTCCTGAGAAGCAGTTTGTCGGATACGGACATCTATGCTCCCTTCATGTTGCTATTGCATACTCTGCGAGGACAACTGCATCTATCGCGGATGCAGAACGGAAGAAATGGTGAACATCCTTGAACGTATCGATGAACTGCGTGCAATGTACTGGGAAATAGAACGATACTGACCCTCTTCCTTTCCCCACTTAATAGAGAATGGAAGAGGGTAGGCATCTCTTTATTCTTGTGCTTCAGAATAAATGTCTAAATTAACTATCAGGCAGTTATACAAGCACACAACAGAATATTCCCATTGCATTCAAAGTGAATATTACTGACTTCGAGGCAGAGCATTCAAAAGGTCAGATCAGACCAGTATGGATTATGGTCAGAGAGATGTTCACCGACATGAGGATACTCGATGTGCGAACGCTCGACATGAATATTGGGCGTCAAGAAGATGAAATCGATTTTTTCGGCATCTTCGGGTAGCTGCTTACAGAAGCCATGAAAGGTATAGGCAGCACCATCATGATTGGGCGTCATGTGATAAGCATCGTTCATCTTAAACTCGTTGGTCACCATCGTAGTGTACGCTTCGTCATCCTCGGTGATATTGAAGTCGCCAGTCACCACGGCTGGACGGTTGCCAACAATCTGCTGAATCTTCTGCATGATGAGCTTGGCACTCTCTTTGCGAGCCGTCACACCGACATGGTCGAAATGTGTGTTGACGGCCATGAAGATCTTTCCTGTAGCCTTGTCGCGCAACTTAGCATAGCTGGCTATACGCTCAAGAGCCGCATCCCAGCCCTTCGAGCCAGCTACGTCTGGTGTTTCACTGAGCCAAAAGTTGCCTTTCTCCAACACTTCGTACTTATCCTTCAGAAAGAAGATTGGGCTGTATTCTCCCTTCGTTGCACCATCGGTGCGACCCACACCCACGTAATCATACTCGGGCAGGCGCTCAAGCAAGTCTTCAAGCTGAGGATGCAGCACTTCCTGCATGCCGATGACATCTATATGGTTCGCCTTGATGTAGCCAGCAACGCGATCGCGACGGATATTCCATCCGTTGCCCGCCTTATCGTCTCCAGTATTTTTTAGGCGGATATTGAAAGTGCCCCAACGGACACTAGCAGTTTTCTGCTTCTCAACCGAGAAGCCAATTAACGGTACAAGCATGGCTAATACCAAAAGCAATTTCTTTCTCATAGTAAACATTAATTTTATTATATATTGTCCCAATTTTGCACAAAGATACACACTTTCGGGAGAAAGCATCACATTTCCTGATTATATTAACCGAATTAAATTGATGCTAGTGGTGTAATTAACTAATTTAGCGTAAATATTGCAAGAATAATTGTATTCTCAAATCGTAAAGGATGCACAGGAAAAAGCACCCTGTGCATCCAGTTGCAAGTTGAATTCTCAACTCTCAATACACCTCATCGTGCTTGATCACGTCAGGTCAATCATCTTATGTTCCATCCCACTGCAGAAGCACCCAGTACGGCTGCGCTGCTGCCCTCCAGTGAACTCACCAGAAAATTGACCTTGCCTTTATAGAGATTGAGCACATGCCGTTCATAACTCTCGCGGATAGGCTTCAATAGCAAATCGCCCGCCTTGGTCAAACCACCGAAGAACACAAAAGCCTCAGGACTAGAGAATGCTGCAAAGTTGGCACAGGCTTCCCCCAGCATATTGCCTGTGAATTCATAGATTTCCTTAGACAGTTCGTCGCCTTTGTCTGCGCAGATGGCAACATCAAGCGAGGTGATGTTCTCCAACTTCAGGTCACGCAGCAAAGAGGGCCGTTTGGTAGCAGACAGAAGTTCACGAGCAGAACGGGCCACTCCCGTTGCAGAGCAGTAGGTTTCCAAACACCCCATTCTCCCACAGCCGCAAAGGCGCCCGTTCTCGGGTCGCATGATGACATGGCCCAGTTCACCGGCAAATCCGTCGGAGCCATAGACCAGATGACCATCAATGACAATGCCCGACCCGACACCTGTTCCCAATGTTATCATGATAAAATTCTTCAGGCCGCGAGCTATGCCGTATGTCATTTCGCCAATAGCAGCAGCATTGGCATCGTTGGTCAGCGCTACTGGTATGCCCAGAGCCTCGCTGAACATGTCAGCCAACGGCACGACGACATTGTGTGCCCAAGGCAGATTGGGTGCATACTCAATAGTACCCTTATAATAATTGCCATTTGGCGCGCCGATGCCCATTGACCTGATGGTTTCAATGCCCCCGACTTCTTTGATAATGACCTTAAGTGCCTCCACTGCAGCCTTGACGTAGTCTTCGGCATTACGGAAACCTGTCGTCTTGATGGCTGTCGTTGCCTTGATGTCGCCACGTACATCTACGATTCCAAATACGGAGTTTGTGCCTCCAAGGTCCAATCCAATAACGTATGGCTTCATTGTCTTTTCATTCATCATCTCTATATTTTTTGATTATCAATATGTACTTCCAGGAATTTCATCTTGCCGCTAACATTTATAACGCGGTTCTTGGCTGGTATCAGGATTGTTTCTCCCGCAGCAAACGGACTCTGCTCATTGGCTGTCGCCAGTTGTCCTTCACCCTTCAGCCCTATCAATATGACGAAACTATCTTTGAGAGCAGCCTCAACCGAAACAGTCTGATCTATGTCATAAACACTGGTGGTGAAATAAGGGCAGTCCACCAGTTTTACGGGCTTGTTTTTATGTTGTGTATAATGAGTGCGGTAGTCCGGATATACGCTGTAGTCAATGGATTCGGCAGCTTCCATGGTGTGCAGTTGTCGACAGTTACCGTCCTTATCGCAGCGATTGTAGTCGTAAATGCGATAAGTCACATCACTTGTCTGCTGAATCTCAGCCAGGAAACATCCCGCCCCAATAGCGTGGATGCGCCCGGCAGGCAGGAAGAATACATTGTCCTCCGCCACCTGATACTGAGCTAAAGCATCGCAGATGCTGCCATCTGCCACCATCATTTTGTATTGTTCCGGAGTGATGCGCTGTTTCAGCCCACTATAGAGCGTAGCATCAGGGGCCGATTCCATCAGGTACCACATCTCAGTCTTGCCCCGGACCTTGCCCTGACGGCGTGCCGTCTCGTCATCGGGATGCACCTGTATTGACAGGTTCTCTCGAGCATCAATGAACTTAATGAGTAACGGGAATTCATTGCCAAAACGCTCATGGTTCTTTCGTCCCAGCAATGACGGTCCGTATACAGACACCAGTTGGTTCAGCGTCATGTCCGGCATGTCTACGACAGTTGTCTCATTACCAGCGACGCCTGAAAGTTCCCAACTTTCCCCGACATTGGTCAATGCCAAGTCCATTCCCTTGAACGGAATGATTTTCTCACCTCCCCAAAGCGTCTGTTTGAGGATAGGCCGGAAACGTAGTATTTCTTTCATGTCTATACTGTTTTTACAAAATAAGCACAATAGGTCAGATAGGCTATCTCTGCAGCAATGACTAACAGGCCGCCAATGAGTCCGGCATAGTCGCTTGATATGCCGACAATGTCGCAGAAACCCATGACGAAAAACCCGAATAGAACGGGCAATGTTTTTGCTAATAATTTCTTTTCTTTCATATTCTTTTTAATAACAACATTTTGATGATGCAAATATACAATGTAACATATATGATATGGTTCTCGTTTATGCCATTCTTTTCCAGTTTGCCTACAATTTTGGCATTATCTAATACATATTTATGAAAAACATTGGGTACATTTGCACCTGAAATAAAAATTTAATCGTTTATGAAGAAACTGATTTTGCAATTATTATCAACAGCGATGATGCTGGGCATGTGCCTTACTACATTTGCCCAACATCTGACGTCACCTATTTTCCTGCGCGAGCTGGTGCACACGGACACAGTTCCCGCTACGTGGCAACTACGCCCGCAGTTCAGCATCGAGAAGAGCCCGTCTGCGCATCAGTGCCTTCCCTGTAACGAATCAATAATCACAAAACTATAAATAATAATGAAAAGCAAAATTCTATTAGCAGCCTGTATCTGTTGCTCCCTCTGGGCACAGGCCAAAAACAACTATGCCGACTACGTGAGTACGCTCGTTGGCACTGACTCCAATTTCGAATTATCAACGGGTAATACCTATCCCGCCACGGCCATGCCTTGGGGCATGAACTTCTGGACACCACAGACAGGCCACATGGGCGATGGGTGGGTTTATACCTACACGGCCAACCGCATACGTGGCTTCAAGCAGACCCACCAGCCAAGTCCGTGGATGAACGACTACGGACAGTTTGCCTTGATGCCCACCACAGGGACCCCCGTATTCCGTGAAGACGACCGCGCCAGTTTCTTCAACCACAAGGCTGAGACGGCCCTTCCCTATTATTATCAGGTCTATCTGGCCGACTATGACATCAACACCGAGTTGGTGCCCACGGAGCGTGCCGCCATGTTCCGCTTCACGTTCCCCGAGAACAGCCAGTCGTGCGTGGTCGTTGATGCACTGGACCGAGGCTCGTCAGTGACTATCATACCAGCCGAGCGCAAGATAGTAGGCTATTCCACGAAGAACAGCGGCGGTGTGCCTGGCAACTTCAAGAACTACTTTGTCATCGTCTTCGACAAACCTTTCACCTACACTGCCGCCGTTCCCAACGGTGACATACGCACTGACGAACTTGAGGCCACGGGCAACCACGCAGGTGCCATCATCGGTTTTGCCACAAGGAAAGGCGAGCAAGTACATGCCCGCGTAGCATCTTCCTTCATCAGTGCCGAGCAAGCTGAGTTGAACCTCAAGGAACTGGGCACACAGAGCTTTGATCAACTGAAGCAGAAGGGTCGTGACCGCTGGAACGAAGTACTGAGCAGAATAGAAATCGAGTCCGACAACATCAATGAGTTGCGAACATTCTACAGCTGTCTGTACAGAAGTACCCTCTTCCCTCGCATGTTCTACGAGAAAGATGCAAAAGGTAATATCGTACACTACAGCCCACATACCGGCAAGGTGCTGCCTGGCTATATGTTTACCGACACAGGTTTCTGGGACACTTTCCGCGGACTGTTGCCACTCATCAACCTTGTATACCCAGAGATGAGCGCACAGATGGAGGAAGGTTTCTACAATTCCTATAAAGAGAGTGGATTCTATCCTGAATGGGCAACACCAGGTCACCGAGCCTGCATGGTGGGCAACAACTCTGCATCCGTAGTTGCTGACGCATACGTGAAAGGAAATATCAAGAAGGACACACAGGCTATCTTCGACGCTTTGTGCAAGGATGCCAACTCTGTCCATCCAACAGTAGGCTCATCTGGCCGTACGGCATATAAGGAGTACAACCAGTTAGGATATGTTCCATCCGACGTAGTTGGCCAGAGCACCTCACGCACCTTGGAATATGCCTATGATGACTGGTGCATCTACCAGATGGGTAAGAAACTGGGGCGTCCAGCCAGTGAGACAGATATCTACAAGCGGCGTTGTCAAAACTACAAGAATGTGTTTCATCCAAAATATGGTATGATGAGCGGTCGCGACTCTAAAGGCAACTTCCCAGATGACTTCAAACCAGATGTCTGGTGGGGACCGTTCACCGAGGGAAACAGTTGGCACTGGACGTGGTGCGTGTTCCATGACATCCGCGGTCTCATCACGCTGATGGGCGGCGACCAAGCCTTTGTCGACAAACTCGATGCTGTGTTCAAGGAGCCCCCGACGTTTGGTGGAAATGTCGATACCCGTAAGCAACTCATCCACGAGATGCGCGAGATGCAAGTTGTAAACATGGGGCAATATGCCCACGGCAACCAGCCCATCCAGCACATGATTTATCTCTACAACTATGCCGGACAGCCATGGAAGACCCAGTACTGGGTACGCGAGGCCATGCGTCGTCTCTACTACCCCACACCAGACGGATATTGTGGTGACGAGGACAACGGCCAGACCTCAGCGTGGTACATCATGTCGGCTCTCGGATTCTACTCCGTATGTCCTGGCACCGACCAGTACGTACTTGGCGCTCCACTCTACAAAAAGGCCAAGATACATCTGGCCAACGGTAAGACCGTTGAACTGTCAGCCCCTGCCAACAGCGATGAAAATCGCTACATCGAGTCGCTTAGCATCAACGGCAAGGCATACGGCAAAAACTATGTGACCCACGACCAACTGCTGCGCGGTGCCCGTCTGCAATATCAGATGAGCAGCAAGCCCAATATGCGCCGTGGCACCCAGCCTGCTGCCTACCCATACTCTTTCTCAGACAACAACGAGTAGCAGCCGACGAATATACCTATAATAAACGTGGCTGTGTCAAAAAACAGGAAGTGAGTACTTCTTCATTTTGGCACAGCCACGTTTGTGTACTACTGCATAAACCCGTAAGGGCACCTTTCACTATCAGTGGTTTCTTTCAGGATTGTTTTTCCAATCCACAAATCAGGGCTCAGTGGAAAAAACATGGGGATGGGGTCACTCCCAAATGAAGGCAATGCTTTGCGTAGGCGGATGCAAAGCTTTGCGTAGGCAGATGCAAAGCTTTGCGTGGGCGAATGCAAAGCTTTGCGTGGGCAGATGCAAAGCTTTGCGTGAGAGTTGGGCTGAACTGGCACTGAAATGTCTGTCCTATTCTGGATAAGATAAAAGGGGGAAAGACTCACCCTACGGGGCACTTAGCCCCCAGGAAATTTCTACTGAACCCAAATCAGTTCCAGGTCTATTTATTGCTCTTAATCAAAAGGCATCCAGCAAGACGGTTTGTCGTCTTGTCGGATGCCCATTTCCTGATAACAATCTTATAACCTAACTAATACTTAAACTAACTACTAACCTAACTGCTAACTACTAACTAACTTATACTACTCTGCTGCAAAATTACCCTTAAAAATACAGTCTTCTATACCAATTTGTGCCAAATCTGCAAAAGATACAGACTTGGCACAAATTATTTTATTCTAATTTCTCTGTCGGGCAAACTATAAAAATAGTCTGGAATAGTGCAGGCTCCCCCTTCTCGTACGTCTCAACTCGAGGCCGAGATTATTTCATGCGGAGAGCGCGTAGGAAGGAAACACTTATAGCGATTCATCTTTTGTCTGGTAAGATTCCCTATAAGCCTTTGGTGTTGTGTTGAAATGCTTGCGGAACTCGGAATAGAACAGCGACCGAGTGTCGAAGCCCGTCTTGAACATCACCTCAGAGATGGTCATGCGTGTGGTTGTAAGCAGGTGTGCAGCCGCATTGATGCGATACTCCCGTATGAACTCCTTGGCAGGCGGCAGTTGGGCACTCTCAAATTTCCGATAGAGGCTGCGGCGACTCAGGCCCATGAGGGTAGCCAGAGTGTCGGGGGTTAAGTCAGAGTTGCTCATATGCTCATCGACTATCTTGGTCATTTCCTGTACGAACTGCGCATCATCTTTACTGACCAGTGTCCCTGCTGAGTAGGAATAAACAGATGCTGCTGAGTTATAGTACTCCTTCAGTATGCTGCGATTCTCCAACAGGCGCTTGATAACCGATATTAGATAACTAATGCTGAATGGTTTGGTGATATACATGTCGGCACCGCTCTCAAAGCCCTCTATGCGCTCATCGACAGCAATCTTGGCCGAAAGAATGATGAGTGGTATGTGCATGGTATGCTTATTGTGTTTCACGCGCTGTGTAAACTCCAGTCCGTCCATGCCCGGCATCATCAGGTCAGTAATAATCAGGTCGGGCGTTTCGTTCTTTAGCATCTCCAGTCCTTTCCCGGCATCGGTGGCTGTCAATAGTCGGCAGTTCTGCAGACTTTCGGTGAGCAGGTTGAGCAATTCCTGATTGTCGTCTATGACAAGTAGGGTTGGTGCCTTATCGCCCGCAAACTTGTATTGCGGCCGATGGGCTGCTGCGTTCTCATCCTGTGCAGCAACGTCGTATTCCTGAGAAGTTGCTGTCTGTACTGTTACGATGGGTTCATGCTCGGCACCGGCTGGCAGGGTGCGCTGAGGCAGTACGACATTGAAGCAGGCATAGTGTCCCACCTCACTGTCAATGCTGATGCTTCCGCCCAGCAGTTCCACCATCTTGTGACAGATGGCCATGCCCAGCCCGTTGCGTGTAGTCTGTCCGTAGCTGCTGCTCTCATCAACGCTGTTGAACACAGAGTAGTAGTCGAAGATGCGCTGCTGATCTTCTGGTTTGATGCCTTGTCCGGTATTGTAGACAGAGAATAGCAGATGCTCTCCGTCACGCCGTAACGTCACCTTAATGGTGCCTTCACGCTTGGTGTATTTGAATGCGTTGGAAATAAGATTGCCAACGATGCGTCGCAGCGCCGTCTCGTCAGAGTTCCACACCACACCCGATTCTATCTGTTGCTCGTAAACAATATGGTTGCGACTCGCCATCTCGGCGAACGATGCCGTGTAGTCGCCGACAACGGCCGACATGTCGACACGACGAATGCTGACCACATGATGGCCGGTGGTGACACGGCGGAAGTCTATAATCTCCTGTATGAGCATGTTCAGCCGTCCCAGATTCTGCATAATCATCGACACGTATTTGCGTACAAAGGTGTCGCTTCCCAGACGAGCCATGATACGTTCGCATGGGCCGTAAATGAGTGTCAACGGAGTGTTCAGTTCATGTACCACGTTGGTAAGAAACTTCATCTTTTCCTCGTATAAGGCATCGCGGTGCTGCTCGTTGAGTCGGGCTATCTCCATGGCCTGTCGCTCTCTTTGGTCGTTGCGCCATCGGTTGAACAGCACGTAGGCCAGGCCCACAAAAGCCAACAGATAGAGCACATAGGCCCACCATGTGCGATACCAGGGAGGCGTGATAACAATGTGCAGCGTCCCCAGAGACCTCTCCTCGCCCGTATTGATGTTCTGGGTTTTCACGAAGAGGGTGTAGTGTCCGGGGGCCATTTTGGCAAACGAGAACACTGTGTTGCGGCCGTTGTCTATCCACTCATCGCGCTCTGATAGCTTATAATAATAGTGTATCATTGGCTCTTTCAGATAGTCGTAGGTAGACACTCCCACGTTGAAGTAGTTCTGGTCGTAGTTCAGCGTGAGCACAAGTTGCCCATTCTGCTGAGTCAGAAATTGGCCGATATTCTGCTGTATGCCCATGAGGGA
>ENA-ORRQ01001424-ORRQ01001424.1-human-gut-metagenome-genome-assembly--contig:-NODE-1424-length-17962-cov-10.050651_pt1 | contig 17962 bp, 16 predicted proteins | sample MGYA00242177_ERZ509138 | MGnify/ENA primary metagenome ERZ509138 (study PRJEB26280, sample SAMEA2338628) | human gut metagenome | biome: human gut; feature: human-associated habitat; material: faeces... | reverse complement strand
GGAACATTTTCAAGCAGCAGATACGCAGGTCGTTTGGCTTGAGCCAATCGGGCAATCTCAAAGAAGAGAGTTCCTCTGGCGTCGGCAAAGCCCCTCCTGCGGCCAGCGTTAGAAAATGCCTGGCAGGGGAATCCTCCGCAGAGCAGGTCGAAGTCCGGCAGGTCTGCGGGGTCAATTTGGGTTGCGTCCGGATAGTATCGTTCCTCCTTTCCCGGTTCGTAGATTGCTTGGTAGCTGGCATTGGCGTATTTGTCGATCTCGCAGTGTCCTACACACCGGAAACCGCCCGCGCGGGTCAGCCCGGAGCGGAAACCGCCAATGCCGGCGAACATATCAAAATATCGGATCAGGTCATCTCATCTCCTTCCTGCAGGGCAAGCAAAAAGCCGAGGACGCTTTCATCTACATCCCCGGCTCTGCCGCTATCCTGCGCTTCTTCTTTGGTGAGCTGCACTCCCCGCAGTTCCTGCCGGATGGTCTGGCGAACGGCATCCAGCAATTCCTGCTGCCCTTTATACTCACAGACCATGCGGCAGACCGCGGCGGTGCGCTGTCCTGCGGGGATCTCCGTCAGCTTCTTCCACGCCCTGCGCTGTATGGGCGAGGACATGGAAAAGGACAGATTGATCCGCTTTTTGTTACTGCTCATCGTTCTTGGAGAGACATTCTGCCAGCCGCTCATAGCCTTTGGCGTTGAGGGATACATCGTCAAGGATGACTGGGCGGCAAAGACCGTCCGCGGCGGATGCAGTCCGCTTCAGGAGCGCTGCGCCGCCGCCCAGAAAAACAGCAGGCATGGCGCGGGTATCCAGTCCGCTCTCCGTAATGGCGGAGAGCAGGCGATGGACATAGGCGTCTGCCTGCCGGTCAATAATTTTTCTGGCATCCTCGTTGATATGGACAGCATCGCCGCGCAGCACGCTTTCCATCTGTGCCGCCGTCATAGACAGGCCAAGTGCGCGGCGGATCTGCTCACCGATCTCATCCAGACAGCGGATCATGCCAAGTTCCAGACTGCGGCAGGTCGATGCATTGGGAATACGGTTGTCCAGGCGCATCAGATCCACTGTCCATCCGCCAATATCCGCCACGATCACAGAAGGCTCATCCAGCAGGATGCTCTGGGTCAAGACTGCGGCATAACCTTGCGGGAACAGGGACACCTTGCGGATGGCGATGGAGTATTCCTGTCCTTCATAGCGGAAATTTACCGTTTTCCCATCCCGGAGCAGATACTCCCGGAATGCGTTTTTCTCCCGTCCAAAGCTGGTAAGGGGCAGTCCGGCTGCCAGATGGATCTCTGTCGCAGGCTCCGCATGACGGAAGGAGAGCTCCTTTGCGATAGCGGCCAGCGTGAGGAGGTAATAATCCTCTGTCTGCGTTTTATTCTTCTGAAGCGCCTGACGCCCGCTGCCCACCACATAGAATTTGCCGCCGTATTCCAGCACGTCCTTCAGCGTATATGGCTCATGCTCATACGCCACCAGGCCGGAGGGGAACGAGAAATGGGCCGTTTTCATAGCGGCATAGCCGTGGTCGACACCAACAATCATGGACTCGCTCATCTTGCCTCACCTCCACGGCTGCGTTTCTTCTTGTTCGATGTCTGGCGCCGGTCATAGTCCTTTCCAGCATGGATCAGATCCCGGATCTCCTTCAGCTGCAGATTCCAGCGCGTTTGACCGTCCCACTCCGGATGCTTCGCGCAGAGCCGGGGCAGATATTTTTTCAGATCCGCGCCCTCTCTGGGAAACTCGACGCCGCCCTTATAAACGATATCTTGTTCCAGCTTCATCAAAAGCGCTTCATATGCGCTCCAATCTGTCTGATCATAGGCGCTTTTCCCGGTGAGCTGCTCGTAGGCATAGTCCCCGACATAGCTCAACTGCTCAAAGCAGCAATCGCCGTAGGGAACGACATCCGCAAGGCTGTCCGGGTCTGCCAGCGCGGCAAAATAGACCTCACGCCCCTGTGCGATGAGCCAGGCGCGGAAGTCGATAAACCCATCATCGCTGCAGCCATATTCCTTCATGATCCCTGCCGCGTCCCACAAGCCGAACTTGTCCGCGAGATCTTCATAGGCGTGGATGATGTCGTGAAAATTCTGCGCCTGCGTGGGGCCCATAGAAACCAGCCGGTCTTTCAGATAGGCCAGCATGACGTCCATATCCTGCCCGCAGGCGATTTTTGCATCATGGATCAGGTCCCAGAAGGATTCTTTGTTGATCTCTGAGATTGGTTCCTTCACATTCTGTGTCTCCTTCCCAATACGTTTTTTGATGTGCGCTGCTGCACCCGCGCAGATCTTCTGATAAAACGCGCGATACTCCGGTGAGGTCTTATCCACTTCACCGAGAATCGCCCGCTCATAGGGCGTGCCGGGGACGATTTCCCAGGTAACGACCCCAAAGTATGCCGCTTCCAGATACCGCAGCAGCGTGTGTCCGTCTGCCATCTCAAACATTCCATGGTTATCCTCATAGGGAAATTCCTCATAGACCTTGAGCCCGGTGACTTCTTCCGCGGCGGCATACAGCGAGAAAACGTCTGCGTCCAGCGTCGGCGCAAGCTGCGCGTACTGTTCCTCCGGGGACAGCATTTCCTCATGCCGCTCCATCTGACCGCTCCTTTCTTACCCAGCCCATAAAACGCTCTAAAAAGTGAACGCGACCATGCACCTTCCCGGCAGACACATCCAGCCCATTCATCTGCGCCTGAATGCGGCGCTGGATGGCTTTCAGCTTCTGCGGGTCATTGCAGCAGTCTACGATGACATACTCGCCGCCGCTGGTGGAGAGGATTTCCCGCTTGCCGTTCTCGTCCCGGATGCCGGACAGGAGACGCTGTCCCAGCCGTTTCCGGTAGGCGTCCTGGAGCGCATCCATATCTCCGCAGACATCATGCTTTTTCAAGATCTCCGCGATCTCACAGGAAGTGATCTTCGTCTCGGCGGACAGCTTTTGCAAAATCTCCGCCTGCGCGTCAGGCGGGATTCCCGTCCGACTGGGCATCGTTTTCTTCACTTTCTGCATCGGCACACCTCCAATCCGCGGGCAGGATCTTCTGCTCGATGATATCCGCAATCGTCCGGAACACCTCCGCCAGCTCGCGGGATTCCTTCACGGTATCCCGCATTTCCTCCGGGGTCATCCGCGTCCCGTCCGTCCAGCAGCGGACATTTTCCTCGGACGGTGTCAGCAGGACGGCTTTTTCATACGCTTTGCAGAAAAGTGCCGCGATCTTTCCTTTTCGGTCGATCTCGGCATCCTGCTTTTTCAGTTCTTTTTTCGCTTTTTCGTATTCCAGCGCTTCGGCGGCCGCCTGCTCCCGCTGCTCTTCCGGCAGGTCCTGAAGCTGCCGGGTCAGGTCATAACCCTTGTTGATGGACAGTTCCTTCTTATCCAGAGCCTCCTTGATAACCTCCGGGGCGTTCTCATCGATCTGCATGACCTTGCCCATGGTGCGCTCACCCAGGCCGACTGCTTCTGCCAGCTCCTTGCGGGTGTCCACAGTATCGGAACTTTCCGGCAATGTTGCCGAAAGGTCTGTGCGTGTCCCTTGGTTTGCCCTGGCTTTTGCCTCGATCTCCGGCTTCAGCTTCAGCGCGATCTTACCCAGCTCCCACTTTTCCAGATTGCGACGACCTTTCTGGGTATCCAGCGCCCACTGCTTGGCCTCCAGCAGATCCTCGAAGGAAAATACCGCCATCGTATAGGGCAGACCATGCTTTTCACACAGCGACTGTCGGTTATGCCCGTCCACGATCACCATGTCCTCATTGACGATGATGGGGGAGTAACAGCCGTTTCGCAGCAGATCCTCTTCCAGAGCGGCAGACTGCTCCGCGCTCAAAGGCGGGAGCAGTTCGGCCATCTCCGGCAGGATCACAGGACTGCGCTCTGCGCTGGTGTATGTGATCCCGGTGTTTTTCATCAGGCGGCGTCCTCACTGGCGGACATATCCTCCACCGCCTGTGCCGCGTCCTCCGCCTTGCGGGGAGACAGGAATTCCACATCGCTGGCTTTGATGAGGAAACCGGGCTGGCGCTGGGGATCGTCCACGAAGGTGATGGTCTCGAAATCACCGGTGGCCGCCAGCTTACAGCCCTTCCACGCAAACGCCGCACAGCGCTCCGCCAGAGGACCGCGCACCTTGATGGAGATAAAGTCGGTGAGCTTGTTGCCGTCCTTATCCTTATAGCGGCGGTCCGAAGCGATACGCAGGATGGCATAGGGTTTGCCGGTGGCCTCGTTCATCTTCAGTTCCACATCGTGGGTCAGATTGCCAATGGCAGTGATTTTCAGCATATTCAGTGCTCCTTTTTTTAATGGTTAGGTTTAGTTAAAAAGTGCGGGTGGTCTGCCCTCAGACCACCCGCAGGGGATACAATTTACTTGCTCCAGCTTTCGCTCTCGCCCAGCACGGCGGTGTGGGCGTTGGCAGCTTCCATGACGGCGTAATACGCCCAATGCTTGCGGCTCACATCCGGGAAGGTGTTGAGCTTGCGGAGATTGTCCGCGATGTAGTCCTCATCCGCTTCGCGGCCCAGCAGGCGGTTGACGATGGTGACGACCTCGGCGCGGTTGATCTCGCGGTCTGCGTGGAACGAGCCGTCCCCGTAGCCGTTGATCCAGCCGTGGAGCGCAGCGTACTTGATGTATTCTGCCGCCCAATAGCCGGAAGAAACATCGTTGAAGCCGCCGAACTGCTCCATGATCTCCGCATCACCGCTGCCGTAAACATCAAAGAAACGGACAGCCATCGTGGTAAATTCCGCGCGGGTAATGGCATCGTTGGGGGCAAAGATGGTCTTGTTCTTACCGTAGGTAATGCCGTTGTTGCTCAGATACTTCACATAGCCGCTATACCAGGCATGGGCGGGAATATCCGCAAATTTGGTATTTGCCGCCGTGGAAATAGTGTCACCGTTCTTCTCCGCCAGCAGGCGGGCGAAGATCGCGGCAGCTTCACTGCGGGTCATGCTGCGGCTGGGGCCAAAGGTGCCGTCCGTGTAGCCGACGATGTAAACGCCGTGGCGCTCGGTCTGCTCCACTTCGGGGACGGTCAGCTCACCGTTTTTGTCGGTCTTGCCTGCGGCAGACTGACCCAGATCACCCTTGACCGCAACATTTTTGCCCTGCTGGGGAGCCTTCTTGTGGTCGGTCACGATGACCGTCACCTGATGCTTGGCGTCCAGATCTGTGCCGTCCGGCAGCTTCACCGTGATATTGCCGGTCTTGCCGATGGACACTGCACTGCCGGAGATGGGGCGCTTCGTGTCCGTGCGGATGACCTTGACGGTCAGCGTCCAGCGGTCGCCGTCCGCATCCTCATAGCCAGTAGTGACCTTGCCGTCCTCGTTGGTCTTACCGCTGCCGGTGGGGACGGTGATCTGACCTGCCTTGTCGGTCTTGCCGGAGGCGTAGTTGTCATTCTTATCCGTGACAGCGATGCTCATGTCCGGCACAGCGGACTTGTCCTTGACAAGCTGCACGGTCACGGTGGTCTGGTCGGCGTAGTCCAGCAGGCGGCTGTTCGGCAGGCGGATGGAGATGCTGTTATCCTTGTGGAGCGCAACTGCGGCGTTTGCCACAGGATTTTTGGTGTCGGTATCGGTGACAGTCACAAGGTATCCGCCCACAATGGCCTCACCCTTACTGTCCGTGGTGCCGCTGTTGTAGATCTTCTCGATTTCTGCCGTTTCCAGCTTCTCTCCGCAGTTCTCGCACTCCTTGTGCTTGCTGCCCGCAGCGTCGGTGGTAGGCTCCTTGTCGATGATCCATTCGCCGGGTTTATGACCGGCAGGCTCGGTGTAATCGGTCTTGTTTGTATCGCCGCAACGGGTGCAGGTGTTGGTGGTGTAGCCCATCTCCGTGCAGGTAGGGGGCGTCACTTCGGACTTGTAATCGTGTCCCAGCGCGTTTTTCAGCACAGCGCCGCAGCGGGTGCAGAGCTGGGGTTCCGTGCAAGTGGCAGGTTCGCCGGGGATATGACCGGCAGCCTCGTTGCCATCGATACGGTGGTAGCCGCAGCGGATGCAGCGGTACTCCATGACGCCTTCGCCGGTGCAGGTTGCGTTGGTAACGAGGGTTCCCTTATCCCAGCTATGACCAAGCGCGTCGGTGTAGTCCGTCACGAAGCTGCTGCCGCAGCCATCGCAGCGGTGGATGGTCTTGCCGCCGTTCTCGCAGGTAGCGGCGATGACATGGGATTCATAATTGTGAGGCAGCGCCGCTGTGATGTCCTCAATGTGACGATCCCCACAGACGGAGCACTCGCGGACGGTATAACCGGGGCTGGTACAGGTGGCAGCCACGGTATAGACCTCATAGCTGTGTTCGCCCTTGGGCGTGGCGGTCTGCTTCATCTGGCCGCAGCGGGCGCACAGCTCCAGCTGCTTGCCGTCTGCTTCGCAGGTGGCGTCGCGGATGACGATGCTCTGCCATGCGTGACCCAGGGAGTCCATATAGTCGCGCTTTTCGATCTTGTCGCACTTCGTACAGAGGTAGCGGTCATAACCGAGGGTGGTGCAGCCGGCCTTGGTGCTGTCCAGCAGAATATACTTGTGGTTTTCACCACAGCCCTTGTCGGTGCAGCAATTTCCATTGCAATTCTTGTTCTGGCAGCCGCAGTTTGGATTTCCGCAGCCACAGGCACAAGAGCCGTCATCCTTGGTGGATTCGTCACGGAGCCAGACTTTTGCCACGCCGTTCTCGGTCATTTCTTTGCCCTTGTAGGTGTAGGTGATCTCGTAGTAGACCATGTACTGACCGGCTTCTGTGTAGTTGGGAGCGGAAGTCATGGTACAGCTATCCGCACTGTTGCCGTAGCGGATAGAGGTGCGGACACCGGCTTCGGAGAGGTCGCTGACCGTGATGGTGTGGGGTTTGCCGTCCACCACGCCGTAATAGTCCGCAATGACCGCCTTTGCCGCCGTGTAGTCATAGCGGGCGTAGTCGCACAGGCTGCATTTCTCTACCGTAGCGAAGCGTCCGTTTGCCGGCTGGGGCAGAACTTCCGTCACCATGCTGTGGCGCTCCAGCTTGCGGCTGACCGTATGATTGGTACCGTAGCAGAATGCGCAGTAGGTGCCGCCCTTGGTGGTGACAGTGTGATAGGTATCGTCCGTGTACTCGTAGGAAACGGTTTCGTCCAGTTCCTGCGTAAATGCGGCGGCACAATCATACAGCCAGTAGACATTTTTCAGATAGCCGTACTCGCTTTTGCTCATATTTGTGTTGATGCCGCCGCAGGTTTCACAGACGGCTTTGGTGTAGTGATATCCGGTATAGGTGGCGTCCTTGCCGGGGATGCCGTCCATGGTATCACCTTTGCCGACGCCATCTACCATCGTGCCGTCCGAATATTTCACATTGCGGCTGAGTGCCGGCTGACCATTGCGGGTATATTCGGGAACGCGGAACACCTCAAAGGATGTGGCTTTGCCGCACTCACCGCACTTGAAGGTCTCGCGGGTCACAACACTGTTGGCGTCCAGCTCATTGGTGCGGCCGGACGCCTGCATCCAGTGCTCGGCGGGGTCGTGGTAACTGTTCTGCTGGGCGGCAAAAGCGGTGGGGATCATGCCCACGCACATGACCAGCGTCAGCAGCAGTGCCAGCGCCCTGCGGGAATAATGGTTCTTTTTCAGATTCATAGGTCCTCCTTATATTTTTTGTTTTTTATCCGCGTTGAAAACAATGTTCTTTTGACTATCGCCCCCTTTCCCGGCTGCAAAGCCGTTTTTGCAGATACTCGTTCCAATCCTTGCCGCAGCGCGGTTTCTCCACGGTAACGGCATACCCCTGTAACTGATACTTTTTCTGTAATTGCTGGGCGGCTTTCTGCCCAGGCTCGTCCGCGTCCAGACACAGCGCAATACGGCGGATCTCCGGATGCGCCTGCAAATAGGTCTGCAGTGCGCCGTCATAGAGTCCGCACAGAGCAACGGCGTTGGTTGTGTCTCTGTGGAGCGTGAGGTAACTCATCAGGTCAATGGGCGCCTCAAAGACAAGCACCAGATCTGAGCGCGGATCGTGCGGGAGGGAGAATCCTGTGTTTTTGTCGCTGCCGGGAGCGTCTCCCTTGAAGCCGGGACCGTTCAGATCACAGGTGCCGCGCAGCCCCGCGTACTTTGCCTGTCCGGATTCATCCCTGCCGACGAAGACGCAGTTATGATGTACCGCATCCTCATACAGCAGGCCGGCATTCAGAAATTGTCGGATCACCTGGGCAGCGATACCTCGCTTACGGAGATAGGCGAAGACCCTGCGGTCATCCGCATTGCGGGGCGGCAGGGAAAACTCCTGTTTCGGGCTGATCGGCTTTGGCTGCGGAATGGGCGCGTCTCTGGCTTTCCCATGGAAGGTCAGAAGGTACTCCACAGCCTCTGGAAAGCTCTTGCCGCAGAATTGCTGCAAAAAGGTAATGGCATCCCCGCCGGTATTCTGGGAATACCGGAACCAGGTACGCCGGTCCTTGATCCGCAGGCTGTCCATCTCCGCGGTAGTATGGAAGCGTCCCACGCGCTTGACCTGATAGCCGAGGTGGGAGAGCAGCTCCGGCAGGTCCGTTTCTCTGGCGATCTGCATTTCTGTATCTGTGAAGCGATTTCTGATCTCGCTTGCCATAATGTGTGCCTCCTTTCTGATGAAACGCAAAAAGCCACCCAGGGCATCCGATATATTCGGATGCCCTGGGTGGCTTTCCCTAAATCGTGTTCTTTTGTTTTGGCTTTTGTGCGGGCTTACACGGCGTTATCTTCGTCGGGGGTGTCCGTGTCCGCTGGAGCGGTCACGTCGGCCACACGGGGCGCGACAGGGGCCTCAGTGGGGGCGTTCTGCTCTGCGGTGTTCTCAGCGTCCGCTTCGTCCAGCGCCTGCGTGATCAGGTTCAGCACGAAGTCTCGCTGGGTGAGCTTTTTGCCGCTGCGGAGCGTTTCGCGCTCCAAGTGACGCTTGATGCGCTGGAAGAGTTCTTCGGGAATCTGGAATGCCATGGTTCTGCCTTTTTCAGTCATTTGAATGCCGCCTTTCTGATTTTCTATCATGTTGTAATAGTCTTGGATGAGGTTGGTGATGTACTCACTGGTGGTCTGACCCAGCCGTTCTCGTTCTTCACTGACTCGCTCATGCAGGTCGATGGGAATCTGAGCACACAAGTTTTTAGTGGTTGCCATTCTCGGATACCTCCTCGTTTTTTGTAACGCAAGCATACCCGAAAGGTCCAGTAAAAGCTATTACCAACACCACCAAGGAATGATAGACAAACGAAGCGAAAGCAACATAAGCACCAATGAGACGAAAAAGACCGCCGTCCGCTCCCACATAGGGAGCCGAACGGCGGCCTGCCTTCTTATTCTTTATTCTTTTTTAAGCCTCGGTGTTCGAACCACACCAGACCACAAATCTGGCAGGGCGCATCTTCAAAATGTCGCCTCTCGCTGGGCAAAACTGAAATTTTGAAAAATCGAGTTTTTGCAACTTTTTCATTCTAAAAGTGGCACATTATATGTGAAAACGCCGCACTTTCGTGCGGCGTTTTCGGCGTTGCATCTTTCATCAACACATTTTGGTCCGAGTGGCGAGATTCGAACTCACGGCCTCATGGTCCCGAAAGTGCGGAACGGGGTCATGGTCTATCACGTCCTCCCTCATCTGCTCACAGCAAAGCCCTTGTGTTTTCAAGGGTTTGAGCGCTTTTCTATTTGAAAATCCTTAGAACGTCCTGAATTCCTCAAAAATGAAAAATTCAGAAACTGTTAGAAAAAATGTTAGAACTCATCTGCTGTTATCGTAAAGACTGGCATGGTGCGCCATTTTAAGGCGCACCATGCCAGTTGTCTATTGAGCGTCGATGCCGATAATTTCACGCTCTAACAGCTTTTCATCAAAACTGTCCATATGCAGGATAGTATAGCCCGTGCTCATTAAGACTTCATCAACAAAGGTATCTCTTTCCGCACGATCTGCGCGCCGGTGGCTTGTGTCGTCAAGTTCGATGACCCATCTTGCAACAAGCTTTGCATCACAAAGGACAAAATCAACGTGCTTTGCCTGAATCTTATAGAAATATGTTTTGTATTTTTGCTGTCCGCGTCGTGGTTCTACTAAATCGAGAAGGCGAACTTTCGCAAAAAGGAAAAGCCCATTCCGGTCAGCAAAGGTTTTTAACTTGTGATAAAACGCCTTTTCGTTATAAGAGAAAAGCCACTTGGGTTGGTAAGCTTTGGAATAGTCGATATACTCCGACGTGTACGCTTCATTTTCGCCGTATTCGTCAAGGTTATTTTCATAAAAATAATCGGATTCTCTGCGATAATCAGTTCTTTTTACCAACTTCAACACGCACAACGCAAGCATAACAAGCACACATAATATCATCGCCGCCATCGTTTATTCCTCCTAAAATTCCACTTCCGTCTCGTGACAGGACAACCTATAGACAATATACCGATAAGATTGTCCTATGTCAAGACAAGCGAGGGACAGCAAATGGCAAGGATTATAGATGGCGCTGAAATGAATCTGATAGGCAGCAATCTAAAAAGGCTGCGTCAGGAACGCGGTTGGAGTCAGCAGCTGCTTTCCAACAAACTGGAAACAGTCGCGGTCTATATTTGCCGCGGTTCAATTTCCAGAATCGAAGACAAACAAAGAACTGTCACTGATATTGAGCTTTACGGGCTGGCCAATGTTTTGGGCGTTGCCATTACAGACTTATTTGAATAAAAAATGCAGCGCAGCTTTTCTGTTCCGGCTGCGCTGTAATTCTTGTATTTTGGAGTTACTTCAAAATACTCCTTGACTTTTTGCGTTGTTTTGTGGTACGTTATTGTCAAGAAAAGAGGTGAATGAAATGCCATCGGATAAGAAGCGCATCAATTTGACAATTCCCGATGAAATTTATGAACGGCTACAGGCTTATAAAAACGAAACTGGCATTGTCAACGATGCAACAGCCTGCTTGCAGCTCATTGTACAACAGTTGAACGCACATGCAAATAATAAAGCAGTCTTGCACTTTTTGCAGAATTCAACACTGGAACAGTTACAGCAGGCTGCTAACGAAGGCGCGGCACAATTTCAGGAACTGCGAGAGAAAGGCATTACCTGATTTATGCAGAAATCCGCAAGAGAAACGGGTGTTCCTGCGCGAAAATGCGAGAGCGCAGCGGCTCGCATCCCGTCCGACCGAGTGGCAGGCTTTGCCGACAAGCAACGGTTTACGATGTCAAGTAAGGCGATAGCCTACCGCTGCACCACCAGCAAAAGAGAGCGAAGTATCGCTTTCTATAACCGCGTCCCGTAAGGGACATGAAACACAGGGGTTAGTATTACCCCCTGTGCAACGATGAAATTTGAGTACATTCCGTTGAAGGGAGGATTGACGCAGCAAAAGAAAGGAGTATTTATTATGCCTCGTGAAACCTCGTCCCGTAAATATCTGCTAACGATCAATAACCCCAAAGAGCATGGCTTTGACCATGCACTTATTCGGCAGAACCTTGGACAGCTCAAAGGCTGTATCTATTGGTGCATGTGCGACGAGGTTGGTGAAGAAGGCACGCCGCATACACATATCTACGCGGCATTTAAGAACCAAGTCATGTTTTCGACAATGAAGCAGCGCTTCTATGCTGCGCACATTGATGCCGCTAAGGGCAGTCACCGAGAGAACCGCGACTATATTCGCAAAGAGGGCAAATGGCGAGATTCGCATAAGGCCGAAACGAATCTGCCTGAAACATTTGAGGAATCTGGAGAATTGCCGACAGAAAGCGACCGCCGCGTGAAGCAGTCCGAAGCAATTCTCACAATGGTAGAGGATGGCGCAAGCGACAGCGAGATTATACGCGCTTACCCGTCGGCCATGAACCACCTGAAAAGTATTGAGCAGGCGCGTCAAACGCTACTTGAAGAGAAGTACGGGAGAGAGTGGCGAGAAGTCGATGTAACTTACATTTGGGGCGAAACAGGCGTTGGAAAAACACGAAGTGTCGTAGAAAAGCATGGATACCGGAATGTATTTCGCGTGACCAACTATACGCATCCGTTTGATGGCTACAAAGGGCAGGACGTTATTCTGTTCGATGAATTTCGCAGCAGTCTGAAATTCTCTGATATGCTTGCGTTCATTGACGGACACCCTGTTATGCTCCCTTGCCGCTATGCGGACAAAGTTGCCTGTTACACCAAGGTGTATATCATCAGCAATATCCCGCTTGAAAAGCAGTATCCTCTTGTACAGGTGGAAGAACCTGCGGGCTATGCAGCATTTCTGCGACGCATCAATGAAAAGTATGAAATGCTGGCTGATGACGCTGCCGCGCCGTTTTAGGGGGTGGTCTGATTGTTGAATGATTACCCCGATATTCTCACGGTGGAACAGCTTGCGCAAATCCTCGGAATCGGTATCAACGCTGCTTACAAGCTTGTCAACGACGGCACGATTGGCTGCCGCCGTATCGGCAAAACGATTCGTATTCCCAAAGTATGTGTAACGGACTATATCAATGCAGCCCGTTTCACAGTAAAACGATAACAGCAGACGAACTGTTGAAAGGAGAACAACATGACAGGAAGTCTGCAAACTAAAAACGGAAAATTTTATATGGTGCTGAATTGCACCGAAAATGGAAACCGCAAGCAAAAGTGGCTTGCAACTGGGCTACCCGAAAAGGGCAATAAACGCAAAGCCGAGCAGATGCTACATGAAAAGCTTGCTGCATTGGAACACACCGCGCCATCCGTTAATGCCCCCGATATCCTGTTCACGGACTACATACGCCACTGGCTCACCCTTGCCGAACAACGTGTGGATGCCGTCACAATGCAGAGTTATCGTGCCATCACGGAGCGGCACATTCTGCCGTGGTTTTCCAACTGCGGATTAACACTTGCCGCCGTTAATAGAAAGTCGATACAGGCATTTCTCGACGAAAAGGGGCGTTGTGGCCGACTTGACGGAAAAGGCGGTCTTTCCCCAAAAAGCATACGCGAGCTAAAAAACATCATCAATCAAGTGTTGAACGAAGCCATTCGTGAAGAGCTATTGACGGTCAATCCCTGTTCCCTGCTGCGTTTGCCCCCAAAAGCTCGTTCACAGGCGCAATTTTACACAGCGGAACAGCTCAACATATTGCTGCAAGAAGCTCAACAGGAGCAGCTATACCCTATCATCAAAACCGCTATTATCTACGGTCTGCGGCGTAGTGAGCTATTGGGACTAAAGTGGGATAGTATCGACTTTGAAAACAATGTGCTGACCATCAAGCACACCGTTGTCAAAATCTATGAAACAGTGGAAAAGGATAAGGCCAAATCGAAAAGCAGTTATCGCAGCTTTCCACTGCTACCGGAAATGCGAGATCTCTTTCTTGAGTTGAAACAGGAACAGCGGGAAAACAAGCGTTTGTTTGGCAAATGCTACATTGAAAATGACTATGTTTTTTGCTGGCCTGATGGCCACCCTGTTACTCCCGATTATGTCAGTCACCGATTCGGAAAGATTCTCAAAAATCACAACTTGCCGCACATTCGTTTTCACGAACTTCGTCATAGCTGCGCGAGCTTGCTTATCAATAACGGTTGTGGGTTGAAAGAAGTACAGGAATGGCTCGGTCATTCGGATATCAGCACGACCGCAAACATTTATGGCCATTTGGAAACGCAGCGGAAACAGGCCATGGCACAAAAGTTGTCAAACTGCATCAACATCTAACAGTGCTAGAAAAGTGTTAGATGCAGCGCACTTTTTCCGCTGTCAATGCAAAATAAAAAATCCTCAAAGCCTTACGGCTTCAAGGATTTTTCTTGGTCCGAGTGGCGAGATTCGAACTCACGGCCTCATGGTCCCGAACCATGCGCGCTACCAACTGCGCTACACCCGGATATGAAATTGTGCGGCTCGCGCCGCGAACAGTAGTATTATATGAGCTTCCCTCCGTTCTGTCAAGAGGGAAATCCACATTTTTCAAAAAGCCCCGCGGCACACGGCCGCGAGGCTCTGGCGGGAGCATGTGAGGATCGAACTCACCCGAGAGGCTCTTCACCCCTCTCACCGGTTTTGAAGACCGGGGGGCACACCAGCACCCATCTACTCCCATGTGAGAGGCGACAAAAGCCGCCTCATTTTTCTATCTCGCCAAACTGCGCGCCCGGCCTGCGGACATCGCCCTCGCGGCGAAGAATCCCTCGCCGGTCGTAATACTCCAGCACCAGCAGCGCGTGGTCGCGCGAGGTGCCGAGCGCGTCGCGGAATTCTCCCAGCGTGAGCGTGTCGTGCGTTGCAAACCATGCCTTCACCCTTGCGTCGACCGCATCCAGAACGCTTTTTTCGACGCAGAGCTCCGGCGCAAGCAGCACAAGCTCGCCGGTAGATATAAGACTCTCAAGCACGCGCGCACACTCCACGCGGTCTTTTTTGTCGAACAGCGCGCAGAGCGTGTCCTGCTTTTTGCCAAGAATTCCCGCCGCGCGGCAGGTGCGCAGCAGCTCTTCCCGGATGGCGCTCTGCCGCTTGGTCAGATGCACGGAAAAGTCCGCAAGCGCGCAGTGCTCCGCCGTCAGTGTGAGTTTTCCCTCGCGCGCAAAGCAGGCGAGGATCGCGTCCGAATTTTCCCGTGTTTTGCCGCGCAGAAGCCGCTGCCGCGCCTCGGCGAGGCGCATGCCCGCGTGCAGCGGATGTTCGCGGTGGTACTTTGTCAGCATCGTCTCACAGTCTGTCCACAGCCTGTCCAGCGTCGACGATGTAAGATAGCGCGACGGCGCGATCTCGACGAGCTTTCCCCGCGCATAGAGCACGGCGAGCATTTCCACCAGTTTTTCTTCCGGTTCATCAAAGCACGCGGCAAGGTCCGCAAGCGTCATGCCATCCGCGCCGTGCTCGCCGACGGCCTGCACGAGTTTTGCCTCGTCCGATCCGCTCTCGCGCACGACGAGCGAGGCTATCACGCACGCGTCGTTTCGCTTGTGCCGGTACGGATGCTCGTCCAGGATCATCCCGCCGCCGACAGTCTCGAGCGGCGAATAAAAGCGCACCACAAAGCGGTCGCCCTGCCGCGCTGCGAGCGCTTCGCTCAGCCGCAGCTGGGCATAGCAGCTCTCGCCCGGACGCAGCGCGTCGCGGTCCAGCAGCACCGCCTTTGCAAGGCGCACCGCCGCGCCGTGGTAGAGGTGCAGGCGCGAGCCGCTCTCGATGATCCGCTTAGAATCCGGCAGATTTTGCAGTTTCACGTCCAGCATCAGCGACGGCTGCATCGAATCCGTCCTGCACAGCACATCGCCGCGGCTGATACTCTCTTTTTTGATGCCCGCTAAGTTGACCGCCGCGCGCTGTCCGGCGTACACCGCCGACACGTCGCGCCCGTGCACCTGCAAATTGCGCACGCGGCACTTATTCCCGAGCAGCATGAGCTGCGCCTCGTCGCCGACGGCGATGTGCCCGTCGATGAGCGTGCCGGTGACGATCGTGCCGAAGCCGTCGACGGAAAACACGCGGTCGATGGGCAGGCGGAACGGCGTGCGCGCGCTCTTTTCCTCCGCGTGCAGCGTCAGAACGTGGAGCGCTTCGCGCAGGGCCTCAATGCCTTCGCCCGTGCGGATGGACGTGCGAAGGATCGGCTTATCCTCTAAAAACGTGCCCTTGACGCGGCTTTTGACGTCCTCTTCGAGCATGTTCAGCCAGTCCTCGTCGACTAAGTCGGTCTTTGTCAGCACGATGAGTCCGTCCTTCACACCGAGCAGCTGCAGAATGTCCAGATGCTCGACTGTCTGCGGCATGAAGCCCTCGTCCGCCGCCACGACAAGCATCGCAAGGTCGACACCGCCCGCGCCGGCGAGCATGTTCTTGATGAACCTCTCGTGCCCCGGCACATCGACGACGCTCGCACAGCTCCCGTCCGGAAAGTCGAGGCGCGCAAAGCCGAGGTCGATCGTGATGCCGCGCTTTTTCTCCTCGGCCAGCCGGTCGGTGTCCACGCCCGTGAGCGCCTTGACGAGCTCGGTCTTGCCGTGGTCGACATGACCCGCCATGCCGATGATAACATGCTTCATCGGATGGCCTCCGCAGCCGCCGCGGCGATCTCGGCAAAGTCTTCCTCCCGAATCGTGCGCACGCACAGCAAATATTGCCTGCGGTGGATACGCGCGACGATGGGCTTGGCGCGAAGGCGCAGCTTCTCTTCCAGTTCATCCACGCTGAGCCTCCCCGGCTCGATCGCAACGGCCCAGCCGGTGAGCTCCTGCGCCGGAGCGCTGCCGCCGCCGACAGCGTCGCCCGTCCACACGAGCTGCGAGGAAACGCCCGTGTCCGCGAGCGCCTTTTGCAGCCGCAGCGCCTTGGCGTGCAGCTCATCCTCGCTCGCCGACAGCATCGCGAGCGTCGGGATCTCTCGCACGGCGATCTCGGCATCCAGATAGGCGCTGAGCGTCGCGTGCAGCGCGGCAAGCGTCATCTTGTCGAGCCGCAGCGCCCGCGCAAGCGGGTGCTTTTTGATCCGTTCGATGTACTCCCTTTTGCCGACGATCAGCCCCGCCTGCGGCCCGCCGAGCAGCTTGTCGCCCGAAAACGACGCAACGTCCACACCAGCGTGCAGACTTCTCTGCACCGTCGGCTCGCCGCGGATGCCAAACGGTTCGAGGTCGACGATCGCCCCGCTGCCGAGGTCTTCAATGAGCGGCAGGCCGTGCCCATGCGCGATCTCCGCCAGCTCCTCCCGCGGTACGGATTCGGTAAAGCCCACGATGCGGTAGTTGCTTGTATGCACCTTCAAAAGCGCTCTCGTCTGCTCGCCGATGGCGGCTTCATAGTCGCGCCGGTGCGTCTTGTTCGTCGCGCCGACCTCGCACAGCTTGCAGCCGCACTGCGTCACGATCTCCGGAATGCGGAACGAGCCGCCGATCTCGACGAGCTCGCCGCGCGAGGCGATGACCTCTCCCCCGCCCGCGAGCGCGGACAGGATGAGCAGCACCGCCGCGGCGTTGTTGTTCACGGCCATCGCCGCCTCCGCGCCCGTCAGGCGGCACAAAAGCGCCTCCACGTGCTGATAGCGCGAGCCACGGCAGCCGTTTTCCACATCGTATTCAAGCGTCGAATAACCTCTCGCCGCCTCTGCCGCGGCGTTCGCCGCGCGCTCGCTCAGGCAGGCGCGGCCAAGGTTCGTGTGCAGCGTCACGCCGGTCGCGTTGATGACCGAGCGCAGCGTCGGCAGCTGCTTTTCCTCTGCACGTGCCAGAATGCGCGCGCAGAGTATGCCTGTCTCCGGCAGCGCGGAAAGGCCGCCGCGCACTTCGTCTCGCAGCGCGTCCAGCTCCTCGCGCACGCTCTCGCGCAGCAGCACCGGCGGCAGCGCCGACACCTTGAGCTCGTCCCGACCGAGCAGCTCGTCCACCCGCGGGATGGAACGAAACAGATTTTCTTCCACGCTTTTCCCTCCCCGCGCCCGACACGCAGTGCGTCGGGCGCCAGTTCTCCAGTTTGCCTTTACCCTATCAGAAAGGCCTTCGCCCGTCAAGAAAAACCAGAACCGTTCGCTGAATCAGCCATGCAGTTCTGGTTTTTCTATTGTTCACAAGAGCGCGGATCGTCCCGTGGCCGCAAATTTTCAATTCTTGAAAATTTCTGTCTCTTTGGGACAGCTTCCTGTCGGGGCGTGCCCGCCTCAAGCCCTGTTGGGATCAAGTACGGCAAACTGGAATTTATCGCAATATTTCATTCTTGGATTATACTCGCTTATAGATAATTGGTTCATCATATCCAAAAGTTTTCTTTCCATTAACTTCCATGCTTTCAGATACCTCCAGACAACTATCAGAAAACTTTTCCCAAAGCTTAAATGTCATTACCGGTGAAAACTGGCTTGTACTGCCTCCTTCCCAGATTCCATCTTTCTCATGATAGAGCGCCGGAGTGAATTTTTCAGATTTTTTCAATTCAGTGTAGTCAGCATTTTTCATAGAAT
>ENA-ORRQ01001411-ORRQ01001411.1-human-gut-metagenome-genome-assembly--contig:-NODE-1411-length-18178-cov-3.013850_pt1 | contig 18178 bp, 12 predicted proteins | sample MGYA00242177_ERZ509138 | MGnify/ENA primary metagenome ERZ509138 (study PRJEB26280, sample SAMEA2338628) | human gut metagenome | biome: human gut; feature: human-associated habitat; material: faeces... | reverse complement strand
TATCAAGGTCAAACATAGGAATTCCTCTTGAACCTGTATCAAGTCCAAGAGGATTCACATCTGGATATATATCAACAATTCCTTTCAACTTCTCAGGATGAGCATTCAGCTGCTTCACAATCTCATAGCAGACATACTGCCCATCCAGTTCATCTCCATGCGTACCCGTCACAATGGAAATTCGCTTTTCATTTCCTGTAAGCTGTTTCGGTGCAAGTCTGTTTTTTCTCACCGTCAGTCTTTCATGAACTGCCAAATCTACCGATACAACTTCCTCTATCATCGGATTGTTCCTCCACTATTCTTCATAATCCCTTACAACGATACTGTCATTGACCTTTCGGACTAAAACATGTACCAGTGTATCCGCCGGTTCATAAACCTTGGCTTCTATATAAATACGTGCTCCCGGAAAGATTTTGGAATCAACCTTTACAACAGCTTTTCCGGACTCTTTAATCAAATCGTATAGCCGCTTGCTTTCCTGCTCACACTTAGCCTTCTCCGCACTCTTTATAATCTTGGACTGACAGATTTTCGTATAAGAAACGCTGTCAAATGCCTCAGGTTTCACATCCCTTACCATCGTCAGTTTCTTCAATGCACTCTCATACATTTCAATCTGGGAATCAATATCCTTTAACTGTACAATAATATTGGCATAATCCATACGGAGTTTCTTTGTTGCTCCGATTCTTAAATTGGTCGGTGCATAAGATGCATTACCGGCATTGGAGGTTTCAATCCCCATAACACCTGTTACATCACCGCCGTGAATCGTTCCTCTGCTTCCCTGTACAATGACTTTGCCAAGTGCCATAATCTTACTGCTTAAAATATAGCCTGCATTGACATCGCCTTCCGCATAAACAATCGCATTCTCAAAAAAACGTGCCGAAATATTCCCTTTGGCTTCAATCTGTCCGATGCCATTGGCGTTGACGCCTTTATTTAAAACGATATCTTTATTTGACTTAATCACCGCACCCTCTACATAGCCACCGATATAGATGCTGCCCATTGCCCGGATTGTTACACCGGTAATAACATTTCCGGTGATATTGACATCCCCATTAAAATCAATATTACCAATATTCAAATCAACGTCACCACTGATGTCCAATACATTCACGATACGCAAATCATAGTTACAGTATTCAACTTTACCGTCAATGGCTGCATAATAGGTATTACCGTCCTCTGACACGGTAAATCCTTTGCCTCGCAGATTGGATTTTGGTTTGCCCGCCTTCGGTGCTAAAAGTTTCCCCTTTACATCAAATCCAAACACACCTTTCGTCGGCGGATAATACTGTGCAAGCTTATCACCCTCACTCACCTTTTCATACAGCTTCATATTATAATAGTCAACCGAGCCGTCTTCACGCACAGACGGTTTTGCCTTCAAATCCGTTTCAAATTCAAATTCATAGTAACCGTCTGCGCCATCCTGCACCATCTTCCCCTGTGCAACGACCACCGCTGTATTATAAATCTGCTCCTCCACCATATGATGAATCCTGGCATCATCCAACCCCATCTTTACTCCGGCATTAGACAAAGCCCGCATCACTTCTTCATATGTATAGGGGTCTTCCTCTTTTGCAGGTTCACTTAAAAAAAGGGTCGCAGACATATTGTCATCGGCTATTATGACCTGAATATCTTTTTTATTAAGTTGTCCCATTTCATCAAAAAGTTCAGGTGTTCCCATATGTACCTCAATTCTGCCCCAAAAGGCCTCATATCCTATTTCATCAATATCCTACTTTTTTAATGCTTCTGACTCAAGCCTCATATTCATCATAACATCACTTGGTATCAGCGGATTGAGCAGCTTTGTCACATCAATCCCATGTTCCAGCCCAAGTCTTATCTGCTCCATCTGTTTAAAATCATATGCTGCATCTGCATAGAGATTAACATTCACACCGCTTTCCAGTCCCAAAAGGACTTCCTGGCTCTGCAATTCATCCAGCCCGCCGCCTTCGGATTTGCCCTCAAGCTTTAACCTCATATCTTCCATTTCCAGTGCATCGATAAACGGATCTGCATAGCCTGAAACATCAATTCCGGCTTCCAGTCCCAGCCGTACCTGTTCCATCTGGGCGGATGAAAATCCAACCATCGAATACCAGCTGACATCAAGACCAGCCTGTAATCCAAGCCGCAGCTGCTTCATCTGGTCCCCCGTATATTCATGCAGCAGATATTTTGTAATATCTACACAGTGTTCAATACCAAGACGGATTTCCCGCAGCTGATATTCATCAAATCCTTCATTGACAAAGAACGATAAATCAATCTCTTTTTCCCTTGCCTTGCGGATCTGTCTAAGAACATTCCCTGAGAATCCCCGTTTTGCGTATTTTGTAATATCATAATTCATCCGTTCCGATAAACGGATTTCTTTCATGACCGAATAATCATATGCCGGATTGCATACCGCATCTAAATCCATATGTTCCCTGATAACCGCTTTAATTTCCTCCATCTGCATATAATTATAACGGTTATCCGCAAACGGCGTGATATCCATGCCTTCTTCGAGCGCCAGCCGGATAGACTTCATCTGCGCTGCGTCATACTTTTTATCCGCATATTTTGTAATATCCACTTCATTGTTCAAGCCTTTGGCAATCTCTACGGACTGCAGTCGGTTAAACCCCATCCCCTGAAGTGCTTCCTTTAAAGTACCATCTTTTCTGCTTTCTTCTAATTGATTCTTAATACTATTCTCCATATGCTATTCTCCACTCACTGCCAATTATTTTGTCAGACGTTCCTAATATTGCGTTGGATTTTTCACTCACGAGCCACACTTGTATATACAGCTTACATTAATTCTTTTAATTATTATACAATATATTTAACTTTATTGCACTAAATTTTTCCAAAAATCTGCTAATATATTTTTAAAATTGTGCTTTGTTACCGGATAAACCTCATTCCACTCCCTCGGATACAGCTTTTCATATCCGGGTGTCAAGAATCTGTCATCGAGTAAAATAATCACTCCACAGTCTTCCTCCGTGCGGATAACGCGCCCTGCCGACTGTAATACCTTATTCATGCCGGGATAGATATAGGCATACGCATAACCATCCTTTCCACATCCGTCAAAGTAATCCCGCAACAGATTTCTTTCCTTTGATATCATCGGAATTCCCGTACCGACAATAATCGTTCCGATAAGACTTTCTCTTTTTAAGTCAATCCCTTCTGAAAATATGCCGCCCATTACACAAAATCCTAAAAGGCTTCCGCTTCCCTGCACATTTTCAAATAAAGACAGAAAATTTTCTTTTTCCTGTTCTTTCATCGACGGAAGCTGCACAATTAGATTCTGTTCTGCTGTAAGCTTTGGTGTACCGCCCTCTGCGCCCATGATGATTTCATCCGGTTTATACATCTGTTCATAGTTTTCTTTTACCTGCTGCAAATATCCATATGATGGAAAAAATACGAGATACCGTCCCGGATGCACCTGTACCGTTTCGGCAATGTAGCGGCATACTTTCCGGTATTCCCCTGCATTTCTTCTTGTATATCTGCTGCTGACATCTTTTCCGATAACAATTCTGCGCTTTTTACTGTCAAACGAAGACTGTGCATACACTGCATAATCCTGTGTATCTGCAGTCAGCATTTCTTTAAAATAATTGACCGGAAGCAGCGTCGCCGAAAAAAACACGGCACTTCTTCCCTGTGCCAGTCTTTCCGACAGATTCGTTGACGGGTCTACACAGAACAATTTCATATAAAAATGATTGTTCTCATCATGCTTTGTATAAATCAGATATTTTTCATCCATGCAGTCATACATATTCAGAAAATGCCGCAGTGTAAAGAAAAACTGCAAAATTTCCTCCTGCTGCGGATGATTTTTATGATGTTCCAGAAAATGCTGTAATCTTACATAACACCGTTCCAGTGCCGCAGGAAAAGTTCCCAGATAATCAATCACATCTATTGTATCACATTTTCTTTTATATTCCAACAATCCGGCATTGCACTTTTCAAGGCTGTTATACAATGCCCTGTCTGTATCTTTTACATATTTTTTTATTGTCAGAAAATCCTCTTTTACAAGAATAGCACTGTACATCTGCCTTGCCCTGTCAACCAGATTGTGTGCTTCGTCCACCAGAAAAATATACTCGCCCCTGTTTCCTTCGCCAAAGTAGCGCTTGAGTGCCACATTTGGGTCAAAAACATAATTATAATCACAGATAATGCCGTCACACCAGTATGAAATATCCAGCGACATCTCAAACGGACAGACACAATGTTTCTTTGCATATTCCATCACTTTTTCACGGTCAATTACCATTTCATGTGTGATCATGTCATAGACCGCATCGTTAATCCTGTCAAAATGTCCTGCTGCCCTCTCGCATTTAACAGGATTGCAGTTTCTTTCCTCCAGAATGCAGATTTTATCTTTTGCCGTCAGTGTCACCGTACGCATAGAAAGCCCCTGCCTGCGCAGAATTGAAAAGGTTTCTTCGGCAACGGTTCTTGTAATCGTCTTAGAGGTCAGATAAAAGATTTTGTCTGCCTTACTCTGTCCCATGGCACAGACTGCCGGATAAATAGTGGAAATGGTTTTTCCAACACCGGTTGATGCCTGAATAAAAAGATTTCTTGCTTCCCCGATGCAGTGATAAACACCTGTTACCAGTTTTTTCTGTCCTTTGCGGTATTCAAACGGAAAGGACAGCTTCTTAATCGATGCCGTCCTTTTTTCACGTTCGCAAAAGACAAAATCTGACCACCGTTTAAAGCTGTTGATCAGCGTTTCAAACCATTCTGTCAGTTCTTCTTTTGAATATTCTTTTGTAAAACGCTTTATTTTTTCTGTTTCAGGATTGGCATAGGTCATCTGTACGCCGATACCGGAAAGATGGTTCTGTACCATATAAATATAGCCGTACACCTTTGCCTGCGCTTCATGTACTGACACCGGCTGTTCTAACTTTTCCACATCGGACTGCATGGTTTTAATCTCATCAATAATAACCTTTCCAACCGGTGTCTTACTGCCGTCCGCTTCTTCGTGGAAATCACTGATAATACCGTCCGCCCTGCCCTCCAGACGTATGATGTAATCAATATTCTCCACCGTTTCCGGCAGTTCAATTTTTAACGGAACTTCCGCCCTGTAAGATGCGCCCATGCTTTTTTGTATTTTTTTGTGCATGCGCGTACCCTCCTGCATCAGACGCACATCTGAAAATCCGCCGGTTCTGTTATCAATATCACCGCTGCGGCAAATAAATTCAACCAGTCCGCGGACTGAAAGTTTAATTACGTTGTCCTTTATTACATACATCTATTGTTTTCCTTCACCTCGTAAAGATACGACCTGCCCTGCTTTCCTACTCTTGTAACCGTCTGCGTATCCTTTAAAATATTAAGCGTTATCCTTGCCGTATCCACCGGAATATGGGCAGCTTTTGCAAAATCCGCTGAAGTAAACGTGCCATCCAGTTCATACGGCACAAACTGCATATAGTCTTCAAGCTGCTCAATTGTCACTATCTCCCGTATGCCTATCGGGATTCTGTCCTTTTTTTCGCCGTGCCTGCGGATTCCTTTTTTGGTACGAATCCGCTGCTGTAACGTCTTATACTCCTGCATATCCATCAGTACCAGTTTGACCGTCAGCTGTGGGTGATGCAGATACTGTTTGATTTTATACAGCTCCGTAAAAGCATCGTAGACCGTGTAGTGGCGCGGTGATTTTCTTGGTTCACTCACCTCCCCTGTCTGTTCATCAACCCAGAACACCCATTTGTTGCAGGGCATCGGATAGACAATTGTTACCGGATAGTGGTTCAAAAAGACTGCCAGCTTTTCACGAAGCCGCTCAAAGCTTCTTGTCTGGATTTCAATAACCCCGTTTTCATTGTAAATATCCGCAAAATAACCCTCAAGCGCAACTTCATGGTTGTCTTCTTCCGGCTCAAAAAATTTTTTCAGTACACTATGTACCGTCTTTTCGGAAAGTGTTCCAATCCCTTTATTATGCCTATTTGCCGAGAGTACTGCTTTCTTCGCCTGCTGGAAGCGTTCCTGCTGTATGTACTGTATCTGCTGTATCTGCTTCTGTTTCATTTACAATCCTTTTTTCTACGACATAACCTTCTGTAATGGTATATTCTGTATCATCAAATTTCACTTTTCCGCTAAAGTCATATCCGATTCTGCCCTGCTGATAATACCATTCACCGTAACTGTTTGCGCCAATACCGGTATATTCCTCATTTAACAGACCATTTTCAAAATACCACCAGCCGTATTCATTGTGCGCCATTCCCGTATATTCACGATTCAGTTGACCGTTTTCAAAGTACCACCAGCCATATTCATTTAACGCCATTCCCGTATAGGCATCATTTAAATTGCCATTTTCAAAATACCACCAGCCATACTCATTCAACGCCATTCCCGTATAATTCAGGTTTAAAAATCCATTTTCAAAATACCACCAGCCGTATTCATTCAACGCCATTCCCGTGTAATTCCAGTTTAACTTTCCGTCTTCAAAGTACCACCAGCCATACTCGTTACATGCCATTCCCGTATAGGCATCATTTACATAACCGCCCTGAACATAGTACCATTCTGCTCCGTCACAAAGCATTCCGGTATAATCCATGTTTACAACACCGTCCTGCATATACCAGCGGCCATACTCATTTTCTGCAATACCTGTATAAGAATCATCTATTTCACCGTCTGTAACATACCACCAGCCATATTCATTGACCGCCATTCCTGTGTAATCCGATACTTCACCGTCTTCGTAATAATGCCAGTCACCGTATTTATCCGTACATAGACCATTTTTCTTATGCAGTCCGAAATAATCTGCAATTCCGCTGGCATCTGCCTGTCCCATACGTACCAGCATGTTGTCATTGGACAAAAATACATGTGTATCCCCCGCATCTGAAAGATAAGCATGTTCTACAATAATTCCCGGTACACCGTTGTACTTGGAATTTCTGATGACACTGTAATAATCCGCGCGGCTTCCATCCGGATACCAGTTGGTATCATCATCTTCTTCGCCATCACTATCTCTTGTATACAATCCATTCCGGTATATGCCCATTTCACTCAGGTAACCCGCAATATGCTCAGATACCGCATATCCTATATCATTAAATTCTGATACATAGTGATTATTGGGATAATAAATTTCATATCCGCTGTCATCGCCCGAATTGTTATGCAGACTTACAAAAAGGTCCGCTCCGACTTCTCCTGCATATTCTGTCCGCTGTATTAAGTCCTGTTTGGTTGTACTGCCTTCAAACGGACACGCAATGGTATCATGTGTCATATAAACGGTTATGCCATCGTATTTTTCAAGCTCTGTACGGCACGCCAGTCCGATTTTTAAATTTAATTGCTGCTCTTTTAAACCATATGCTGCCGCCCCTGTATGTGTACTGTCATGTCCGGGATCTAACATCACTACAACATTGTCTGCCGCTTCTGCCCTCTGGATGCCGTTTAAAAAAAATGCCGCCGTCATTGCAAACGCAGCTGCCGCCAGCACTGCTGCCTTTCTTTTTTTCATACTTTTGTGCCTCACTTTCCACTTATTCTAAACTAAAAACAGTATACCATACTTTTCCACATTGTGAAACTTCCCGTTGACAGTCTTCCCACAAAAATGTCATACTTACAGTAATAAAAGATTTGGAATATATGCCGTTTGGCAGATAGGAGTACGTTATGATTTCAATCAGTCTTTGCATGATTGTTAAAAATGAAGAAAAGTTATTAAAACGCTGTCTGGATTCGTACCGTCCGGTCTGCGATGAAATTGTTATCGTAGATACCGGCTCAACCGACCGCACCAAAGAAATCGCCGCCGGATATACGGATTTGATTTATGATTATCCATGGAACAACGATTTTGCCGCCGCAAGAAATTTTGCCTTTTCAAAAGCAAACTGCGACTACATTTTTTCTGCCGATGCGGACGAGGTCTTAGACGAGGAAAACCGCCGCCAGTTTTTAAATTTAAAACAGGTGCTTGTTCCGGAAATTGACATTGTACAGATGATTTACGTCAACAGCAAATCGCACAACACCGTTTATAATTTTGAAGAAGAATACCGCCCGAAGCTGTTTAAGCGCCTGCGTACGTTTGAATGGATTTCTCCGATTCACGAAACCGTACGATTAGAGCCGGTTGTATTTGACAGTGATATTAAGATTTTACATCTGCCTGAACAAAGCCATACCAAACGGGATTTCGGTGTGTTTGCCGATGCTGTCCGCCGCGGTGTGCGCCTTGAAAATTATGTCGTGATTATGTTCTGCAAGGAACTTTTTATTTCGGGAACAGATGAAGACTTTTTAAGTGTCCGTGAAATTTTTGAAAATGTGCTTGCAAAGGAAGACCGTCCCGAAGACTGCCGCAAAAACATTGCCTGCGTGCTGGCGCGCATTTACCGCCTGACAAATGCATACAATGAATTCTTTAAAATCTGCTTAAAGGATATGGCACAGAATCCGTGTGCGGAAATCTGCATGGAACTCGGACACTATTTTTACGGATTAAAGGATTATGAAGAAGCTGTTCTTTGGTATTTAAACGCAGCTTCCGAAACACCGAGCATTATCGACATCCACTCGTCCGGCGATGCGCCGCTTGCCTGTCTTTCAAAATGTTACAGCACGCTTGCCGCACAAGCCAAACAGGATAAAAATGCCGAACTTTCTGCCGCTTTTTTAGCACAGGCTGAGGATTATCAGGCGCAGGCAGAACACTGGCAGGCGGCAATCTAATATTTGTATTATATATATTTCAGTAATATATTCAGTAAATTACACTTTATACCGAAAAATGTCAAAAAAAGAACAGGCCACCGCATTTCTGCAGCAGTCTGTTCCTTTTTCTGTTATGTCCGTTTCACATCATCAACGTCATCTACATCCTGAATGTCTAACACTTCCAGATCATCCTCATTTTTTTTCAATGCTTCTGAAATCGAACGTACGACCTCATCTTCATCGTCTTCCTGGATTTCATCTTCTTTATCTGCCAGCACGTCCTCCGATAAATCTTCATCATCATCTTCTTCATAAGAATCAAAATCATATTCATCGTCATCATATCTGTCATAGCCGTCATCTGCCGCCGCTGCAAATGCCCGCTTACTCTTTGAAAGCTTCACTGCAAGCATTACAATCGCAATGATACAAAGAACCACAACTGCCGAAAGCACCAGTGCCACTACTTTCCACATTCTGTCAGAAGCAGCGCTTACTCCCTGTGATTCGGTCTGTGTCGTGAGATTTGCCGCCGGAGCGGACATCACACTGTATACCTGTATTGTATTGTCATTGCAGTCATAACGGAACCACCCTGTAACGCCCAGCGAACTGACACCATAGAACAGACAGTAACTGCCATCCTCAGACATTAATACATCTGCCGTCTGTCCGCCAATCGTATAAGTCGTCTTTTTATATCCATCCGGTTTTTCCATGGAATCCGTAATCGGAAGCACCGCATAAGTAATATCCGGTTCACTTGCTTCTATATATAATGAAAATGTTTTTGCAACTGAATCATACACATAAAAGCCCGATGTGCCTTTGCCGTCCGTATTTTTCAGATACATCAGAATAAGCTTCGTATTCACGCCTTTTCCGGCTTTAACGGTAATGCCGTTATATTCATAATCCACTTCATCATAACCGGACGGAAGCGGATTTGCCGTATAGTCATCAGCCAGTTCATACTGTGCACCTGCTACCTGTATACTGCGGATTTGTTCCTCACTCTGTGTCGGTTCTTCCGAACTGACAGTCGTTGTTTCCTGCTCTCCGGCTTTGGTCGTTTCCTGTTCGTCTGCTTTGGTTGTCGCCGCCGCAGAATCGTCCTTTGTTGTTGAAATCGTATAGACCTTTTTAGAGCCGTCCTGTGCCGTTACCGTAATCGTTGTCGTATTACTGCCGGGGTCCATGCGCGTTCCGCGGACAGATACCGAAGCATTTTCATCATTTGCAACCGCACTGACAACCAGCTGTGAACAGTCTGAACCGACTGTCGTCGTATACGATGTGACATTCGGTGAAAATGCCGGAGATAACACGCCCGGACTGATATCTAACGATGCAAGCGTATTATCGGTTGAATAGCTGACCGGTGCTTTTACGGTTACTGAACCCGAACCGGCACTGACTGCCATATAATCCTCATCTGCCGAACTGATAATCGTATTGGAAGTGCTTACAGAAATCGAAGAACTTCCCGCCGATACTGCTTTAAACCGCACGCTGAATGAGGTACTGTCAGTAGAGAGCAGGCGCACACTGCCGCCGCCCCCACCGCTGTAGCCGGAAACCGGCTGTAGCACACCTGAATCATAACTGAGCCAGATGTCACACATATAAATGTCCACACTACTGCTGACACTGACCGATATCGTCACTTCATCACCAATATCACAAGAGCCTGAGCCTACGGATATCTTTGCTGTTTCTTTTGCATACGTTGGCAGCGGTACCAGCAAAACTGCCATTACTGCTGCCAGCAGCACTGCGGCTGCCTTTTTCCATTTTCCCGTCATTTTTCACCTCAATCACATTTCTTTGGCAACTCCCACTACTGTCTGAATCCTACTGTTCAATGTACCGGATATCCAAAATGTGTCTTTTAATATATAACAAGTCTATTGATGTAATGCCGTCATTTCCACGGTTTGCATCTGCCGCCGTCAGATACGGTTCTTCCAGCAGCTTTGTTCCTAAAATGTGGCGCTTCACATACAGTAAATCCATGCTCGTCACCGCTCCGTCGCCGTTGACATCACCGTAAATCACAAACGTGTAGCGTGCCATTTCACCGCCGTTTTTATCGTAAATCGTAAGCACATCGCCAGTTCCCACAATACCGTCATTGGCACTGCCGTCACTGTGTGTTACTTTTCCGTATGCGCCGCCCGTAAAGGAAATGTGATTTAAAACGTCCTGTGCGGCACTCCCGACACCGACTCTGGATATCTTGCCGTTTTCAAGCAAAAAATCTGTCGAATATCCGCCCTTTTCCGAATCGTCACCACTGTTTCCGTTATCCGTGCCGCTGTCACCGCCGCTGTTTCCGGAATCTGTACCGCCGTTGTTACTGTTGTTTCCACTATCACCGGAAGCCGCTTCTTTGCGCACAACACGGATGATATACGTCTTTGTTTCGCCGCTTTGTGATGTAACCGTCACTTCAATCTCATTCGTGCCGACCTTTAGCGCATGACTGCCGGTTCCTGTAAGTTTTGCACCGGAATCTGCTGTTTGTGCTTCGATATCCACAGAAGAAATTTCATTTTCCACAATTACACCATACTCAGTTGTAAACATATCAAACGTCGGTGTCAGCGAATAACCTGAAACCGAAAGACTTGTTAAGGCATTGTTTGGACTGCCCTCCCCTGTCGGAAGCTCACACGCACTGTCCGGCATATTTTTATAAACCGGAATCTTAAACACCAGTGCCGTATTTTTCTTGGTCGTATCGCTGTATGCCTGTGAAGCGGTCGAAGACTCACTTCTCGGTGCTAAGACATTTGTCATATACTGATGGGTATACGGTGTTACCATATCAAACTTTTCATAATAAATCGTATTCTGTCCGCGGTTAATGTAACGGCTTCCTATGTAAATCGCACCGCCGATAACAGATTTCATACGGGTATTCCACGGTCTTAATGTCGCCGCATCGGTTTTGGCGGCATACTTCAAGCCGTTGACCACCGCACTTGCCGTTGCGGTTTTATAAGCACCCTGATTGTAGTAATTGTAATACCCCTCATAGCCGCTCACCGTTCCGGAAATGCTGTTGCCCTGTCCTTTTCTGCCCTGCTCCTGGATAATGCGCGTTGCCAGATGATACGGACTGACACCCGATGCCCGTCCTGCATACATCAGCGCCGAAGGATAATTAAAATCCGTTCCGTCATACGACAAGTCATGGGACGAACCGTCCATAAACGTATCTTCAATAATACTGCTTACGCCGGTTTCACTCTGCACGGAGCTGTTATAGGACAAATCCTCAAACATAAACACATTTGTTTCGTTTAAGAAGTTACGCGGGTCAAGGGCATACTGCACCAATGCGCTTGAAGCCTGTACCCAGCCGCCGCTGTCCAATTCATACCACGAACCGCTCTCCCAGTCGTATGCGCCATCCGCCGTTGACTTCCACGAGCTTTTTGCCGAAGCATAAATCAGGCTCCGGCCAAGTACATTTTCATTTTCAACGACCGTATCCCAGTCCTTGTCCACAAAATCCGCAACAAATATCCACTTTGGATACTTCGCATGCAGACTGCGCAAATCTTCCTTATAAGATTCCGGGAAGCCCTGACTTGAAAGATAGCTCTCAAAATCCGTATCGTCCGAATAGTCAATATCCGTACTGTCTACCGTGACATATTCACTCGTCACATAGCCCTTGGTGTAAGTACCGTTTAAATAAAAACCCACCTGATACCACGCGTAGGTATCACTCGTCTGCACCGTATCCAGAATTTCAAAATGGAATCCGCCGCTGACCTTTGTAATGACATTTGCCGTACTGGAGGTATCTGTCGATGAACGGATACGAAGTCCTGTGACACCGGCATTGACCGTTCCCGTCTTCTCCTGTGCATAAGCCGTCACCGGCTGTATCTGTGCCGTAAGCACCGGCAGCGTTGAAACACACATCACCACCGCCAGACACGCAGCTTTCATTTTTGTCAGTAAACGTTTTCTTTTTTCATGTACGTTCTTCCCCATAGTGTCCTCATTTCTGTACTGTTTCCTGCACTTACTCTGCCGTTTACAAGTTAATTGTTCTTACCGAATTCAGAAAGCTTTAAGCCTTCATTTCTTTCCAGTACCATATTGACACTCCAGCTGTTCACAAAGATTAACAGCGGATTGTCCTTTAAGTCCTTAATCTTCTTCATATCGGAAGTACCGACAATGCGGTTTACATCGATTTCTTCCGGATTTTCAATCCAGCGGATATATTCATACGGAAGCTGTTCCAGTTTAATCTCTACGTTGTATTCGTTTTTCAGGCGGTATTCAAGCACTTCAAACTGCAAGACACCGACAACACCGACAATGATTTCTTCCATACCGGTATTAAATTCCTGAAAAATCTGAATCGCACCTTCCTGTGCAATCTGGCTGATTCCCTTGATAAACTGCTTCCTTTTCATCGTATCCATCTGTCTGACACGTGCAAAATGTTCCGGTGCGAAGGTCGGGATTCCGTCAAATTCAAACTTCTGGTTGGACTTGCAGATTGTATCTCCGATAGAAAAAATACCCGGATCAAATACACCGATAATATCTCCCGCATAGGCTTCTTCAACAATGTGGCGTTCCTGTGCCATCATCTGCTGTGGCTGGGCAAGACGGATTTTTTTGCCGCCCTGTACGTGGTTGGCTTCCATGCCTGCCTCAAACTTTCCGGAGCAGATTCGCATAAATGCGATTCTGTCACGGTGTGCCTTATTCATATTCGCCTGAATCTTAAATACAAATGCCGAAAAGTCTTCTTCAAACGGATTAATCTCCCCAATTGAAGAATGTCTTGGCAGCGGAGAGGTTGTCATGTCCAGAAAATGCTTTAAGAACGTTTCCACACCGAAATTCGTCAGCGCCGAACCGAAAAATACCGGTGTTAAGTTTCCTGCCTGCACCTGTTCTAAATCAAATTCCGCACTCGCACCGTCCAACAGTTCAATATCTTCTGTGAGTTTGTCAAAATAGCCCTGTCCGATTTCCGCAAGCAGTGCTTCATCATCTACGGCGATTTCCTTCGTTTCAACCTCTTTTTGTCCGTTCATTGCCGCTTTAAATAAGGAAACGTCTTTTGTATTGCGGTCATACACACCTTTAAATTCCTTGCCGCAGCCGATTGGCCAGTTGACAGGACAGGTACTGATACCCAATACACTTTCAATTTCATCTAACAGCTCAAACGGGTCATTGGCTTCACGGTCCATTTTGTTGATAAATGTAAAAATCGGTATGTGACGCATAACACAGACCTTAAACAGCTTAATCGTCTGTTTTTCCACACCCTTTGACGCATCAATTACCATGACCGCCGAATCCGCTGCCATTAAGGTTCTGTACGTATCTTCCGAGAAGTCTTCATGACCCGGCGTATCCAGAATATTAATGCAGTATCCGTCATAATTAAACTGCAATACAGATGACGTTACGGAAATACCTCTTTCCTTTTCAATCTCCATCCAGTCTGAAACCGCGTGTTTTGCTGTCTTTTTACCCTTTACCGACCCTGCCAGGTTAATCGCTCCGCCGTAGAGCAGAAACTTTTCCGTCAGTGTGGTTTTACCGGCATCCGGGTGGGATATAATGGCAAATGTTCTTCTTTTTTCAATCTCGCTTCTAATGTCAGCCAATTTTATTTCTCCTTGTTTTACTTCTTATTTTCTGTCTGCCTGAAATGATGAAAGGGTGCCGCACTAACGCAATGTTTCACCTTAGTGTGACAGCCCTTTTCACTGTTCTTCGCCCAGTACTATGCATTTAATGCAAATTTATAAGAAACCTCGGATTTGTCATCGATTCTTCTGAATACATTTACCACACGGTTCATCACTTCTTCAAAATCTTCTTCTTTTTCTACTTCGATGCTGACAATCTGTCCGTCATCTTTAATTTCTACGGATTTTACACGCGGTACTTCTAAAATCGTCTTTTTTGTATCTTCAACTTTCTCCGGTGTTGTCAGCATTTTACTCTTGCTCTTATATTTTACCTGATATGTTCTTGTCATTTCTTTGTCCTCCATCTATCAACAAACTTAAACATAAATTTTCATATTGAATTATACCGTATCAGCCGCATAACTTCAATTCTTTTCTGAAAAAAAATGTGCAAAACAGCGCCCGCATAACCATACGGACGCTGCTGCCATTACACCTCTGTGCTGTTTTATATTTTTTATTTTTTTGAACATACCTCTGTCTGCGTATCATGTCCTACAGTACTCTTTTACGTTTCTTCAATACTGCCGCCGCAATGAGAAGACCAATTGATACAACGGCTGATACAGCATAAATGCCTGTCATTGCTGCATCACCTGTCTCTACGGTACTATTGCCTGATGTCTGTGCGCCGGATTGCATACTGCCTGAGTCCTGTTCAGACGCATTGGCACTGCTCTCTGATGCACTGTTTCCTGTGGATTCACCGGACTGTGTACTGTCATTGGATGTGCCGCCTGATGTATTTCCTGAATCTCCTTTGCCCTGTGTGTCATCATTGGTATCACCGTCCGGTATTTCCTGTGTATAAGGCACTGCCGTATAAGAAAGGAAATTACCGTCTGCATCGGTTGTATTCATCTGTGCCGCACCGTAACGTAACGGACTTGTAAATGTAATGCCCTTGTCTGAAACCGTAAATGTTGTTGTACTGCCGAGTGCCACAACCGTTACACCTGCTTCATAGGTCATTGTGTATACACCGGTTGTAGAATCAAAGGAAATTGAACCTGAACCCTTATTCGTTGCATAATCTACAACGCCGTTCTTATACGGATGTACGCTGAATGTGTTATTTTCTGCATCAATGCAGATAAATGCAGGCATTTTCATCATGGCTGAAGCATCATAGCTGTCCGCTGTGAGTTCATAAGCACCTGTCTTTAACACACGTTCATAACTGTCGTTTCCTGTATCGCCGGAATTGGTTTTATCATCAGAAGGCTTTTGTGTATCATTTGTGTTGTCACTGCCGTTCTGGTTATCGTTCTGTCCGTTGTCACCGGAAGGGGTATCTGCCGTATCGGCTTCGGCTTCATTTGCCTGTGATTTAACCATTGCCTTTGCAACCGCTTCGTTAATGGCATTGGCTGAATACGTTGCACCGCTGACGGTATCTGCTGCTGTGCCGGTTGTTCCGATATAAGAATCCGCCATACCCTTCATCGCATAATTGATATACGGTACATTGACCGCCTCAATGTCTGCATTTTTTTCATCGTTTAAGGCAACCTTGCTGATCACACCGTCCTTCATACTGACTGTTACGTATAAATCATAATTGACCACTTCATGAAATTCTACATGTGCCGAAGCCGTATAATTTCCGTCATGGTACTGTGTATCCTGCGCATAAGCCGGATAACTGCCGCCAAGTACATTGCCTGCAAGTAAAACGACTGCAAGTGCACCGCCTAAAAGACCGGCTGTTCCTCTTTTTTTCATAAACCTCTTTCTCCTTGCTGTTTTTCTTGTTAGATATTTCTAATATCTGTTAGTCATGGCTAAGTTTATCATTATCTGTGTGATTTGTAAAGCGGAAATCCAAAATAAATATTACCGCTGCCGCATGTTTTTACTGATGATACACGGTAATACTGTCACTGCTTCCCGCAAAGCTGGACAAATGTCCCGTAACGATCATTGCACCGTCATATGCTTTCGCACTCTCTAACTTTCCCGTCATAGAAATGTTGTCACCGTTTACCGTATAGCTGCCGTCATAATTCTCGCCTGAGTTGTACTGCTGGTTTCCCGATACCGTAATGCTCACCGCATACTGATAGCTTCCGCCGGACAGTGTCAGCGTTACATCATAGTGAATGTAACTGCCCATGGCATCTACGTATTTATCGGTCGAACCGGTGTAAGTACCCTCCACACTACGCTCCTGTTTTTCTTCCTGTGCGGGTGTTTCCGGTGCGGGTGCAGATGCTTCTTCTGCCGGAGCCTGCGGCGCTTCTTCTGCCACCGGGGCTTCCGGTTCGGATACAACTACTGCTCTTTCCTCATTCCCTGCTTCACCCTCTGCCGGCTGTGTATCCGGATTTGGCGCTTCCTGCCCGGACACTTCTGTATCCCCTTGTTCGCCCTGTAGAACTTCACTACTGACCTCAGCACCTTCTTTTCCTGCCGCCTGCGCCGCGGTCTTGCTCTCTGCTGTCGTTACCGCCGCAGTTGTGCTTTTTAAAGTGTTCTGATTTGCCGTATCTTTTGAGCCGCATGCCGCCAGTCCCATACTCAGACCAATAACCAGTCCTGCCGCCACCAATGTCGTCTTTCTCATCTTTTTCTCCTTATCGTTTACTGTTCTATATCTGCTTTTAGTCCTGTCACCACAGGACATGCCGCAAAATGCTCCGCCTCGACCTCCGTCAGCACACATTCCCTGTCTGCGCAGTCCTCCTGTGCCTGATAACACCGGCTGCAAAAACGGCACCCGGACGGCGGATTGATTGGGCTTGTCACATCGCCCTTTAACACAATACGCTTCGTTTCCTCATTTGGATTCACCGTAAGCACCGCCGATAACAGGGCTTTCGTGTAAGGATGCACGGGATTTGCAAATATTTTTGCCGCGTCACCGTATTCCACCACCTTGCCCAGATACATAATCGCCAGTCGTGAGCAGAGCTTTTTCACCGCCGCCAGATTGTGGGAAATGAATAAATAGGTCGTCTGTGTCTTTTCCTGCATTTCCATAAGCAGATTTAAAATCTGTGCGTGAACCGACACATCCAATGCGCTGACCGGTTCGTCACACACGATATATTCCGGGTTTAATATCAATGCTCTTGCTATTGCAATACGCTGCTGCTGTCCGCCCGAAAACTGCGAAGTATAGCGGTCTAAATCTTTCCCGGTCAGTCCGACCGCCGTAATCATTTCCCGCGCTTTCTGCTCCACCTCATTTTTGTCAAATCCACCGCGTATCCGCATAGGTTCGCAGACCGCTTCCCGCACCGTAAAGCGGGGATTTAAAGACGATGCCGGGTCCTGAAAAATCTTCTGCATGTGAAGTCTTGCTTCCTGCACCGCCTTTTTTTCGGCATAAAGCGGCTGTCCGTTAAAATAAATTTCTCCCGACCGGGGCTTTACAAAACCAAGCGTTGCATTGGCAAACGTTGATTTGCCGCAGCCGCTCTCACCGACAAGACCTACTGTTTCGCCTTCCATAACATCGAGTGAAATTCCGTCAACAGCCTTAACATATTGGCTCATATGGATATAACCTCTTTTTGCGAGGAAATATTTTTCAAGCTCTTTTACACGAATAATCGGTGTATTTTCCTTTACATTTTCTGTCATAAGTCCTGCCTCCGTTTCTTTGTCCCTGATTTAAGCTTTTTGATTTT
>ENA-ORRQ01001385-ORRQ01001385.1-human-gut-metagenome-genome-assembly--contig:-NODE-1385-length-18452-cov-8.750340_pt1 | contig 18452 bp, 10 predicted proteins | sample MGYA00242177_ERZ509138 | MGnify/ENA primary metagenome ERZ509138 (study PRJEB26280, sample SAMEA2338628) | human gut metagenome | biome: human gut; feature: human-associated habitat; material: faeces... | reverse complement strand
ACCGGTAAATAAGAAACAGAGGTTGTTTTATCCACGGACAATCTCCCCTGAGCCCCCAAAAAGAGTCGCAACCTAAAATATTATCAGGTTGCGACTCATTACTATTTACATTTTAACCTACAATTCGACCATACAATATCTACGTGATTACAAACCAAGCTTGTGAACCTTCAGATTCTTGAATTCAGCCTTGCCACTCTGGGTATAAAGCTTCAGATTCTCGTATGGAGCTACAGGGAAGACGAGGTTGGTCATGGCGATGCGACCGCCATCTACGAAGAGCTCAACAGATGACTTATCTACGAAAATATCAACATGATAGGTCTTCTTGCCATCCTCGCAAAGACTCAACGGAGCCCAGGTAGCCAGAGCGAAATCGTTCTTGTAGTTGATGGAGTTGGCGATGCGAGCAGGCTCCTTGCCTTCTGCAGCACGCTGCTTGTCCCAAGCCAACTCGATATCGTGAGGAACTGCCTGCTTGCCGAAATCGGTCAAACCGCTCTCTGTCCTATCCATAACTACCTTGCCCTGCTTCATATCGAAGTAAATCATGGTGCGCTCACGCTTATTGTTTGAAATCTCAATACCTGCAATACCGTTGGCATCTGGAGTTACATCGGCCTCGATCTCGAAGGCACCATTCATATTGGCAGCAACACCCTTCAGATCCTTGGCATCGGCAACAGAAGCATCAGCCAAATCCTTGGTTTCTTTTCTCAAAGCATATACTTCAGGAGCTACATTCTCTGAAACATAATACTTGCCATTCTTCTCGTAAAGTTTCAATTCTCTTGGCAAACCGTTGGCACCACGGTTCTGCTTGAACGGAGTGAGGTTGGCATACTGCCAGTTGCTCATCCAGGTGATTCCCAATACTCGGTTGCCTGTATTTGAAAAGGTAACGGTAGCATAGTGATCCTTACCCCAGTCGAGCCACTTTACTTCGTTGGCATCAGGACAAGTAAACTTCTTGCCATCGAAATCGCCTACGAAATACTCGGTAGCGCTGCCACCAAACCAGCAGCCTGGATTGATATTCATCGTCATTACCCACTTCATCTTCTTCTTATCACCATTTACAGGCAACTGGAAGAAGTCAGGACACTCATACTGACATGGCTGCTGACCTATACCTTTACCGAAAGCACTAACATAATTCCACTTCTTAAGATTCTTTGACTTGTACAAACGCATCTCCTTATCAGCAGAAACAATCATGTACCAGCACTTTCCCTTTTCATACCAGAATACCTTAGGGTCGCGGAAGTCCTTCAAACCATCGAATGGAGTCAACACTGGGTTGCCCTCGTACTTGGTGAAGGTGCGACCATTGTCGTTGCTGTAGGCGATGCACTGCACCTCATCGTGGTTCACACTGTTGTTGGTATAGATGGCGATGATGGCATTCTTGCCAAAGCCAGCAGTATTCTTCTTGTCGATGACAGAACTGCCAGAGAAGATATGACCTACAGGGTCGCGAGCGATGGCTGGATCGAGGTGCTCCCAATGAACCAGGTCCTTGCTTACGGCATGTCCCCAGTGCATGTTGCCCCACTTGCTTCCGTATGGGTTATACTGGAAGTAAAGATGATACTCACCATCCTTATACACCATACCATTAGGGTCGTTCATCCAGCCGTAGAGCGGAGTGAAGTGATAAGATGGACGATAGTAATCGGTGTTGGTAGTATCAAATGTATCGCTGAGCTTGAGCAAGTTGAGAGCCAAAGCATCCTTCTTCAGGCCAAGAATCTTGACTGTAGCAGTCTTACCCTTGCCCAAAGCGAAAGGCACATAGTAATCAGAACCATTCTGAGCCAGGCGAACGTCCATCCAGGTATCATCCTTAGAACCTGTATCGAGCAAAACCTGAGCCTCATCCTTCTCTTCCTGGATAGGGAGAAGAAGATACTTGGTAGGATTCTCCACCTTAATGATAGTAGTATCACCCTTGTGTTCGATGTTCATCTTCTGTGCAAAGGCAGAAGTTGTAGCTGATGCCATCAACATGAGGCAGGCAGCCTTCATCATATAGTTTGTTCTCATTGTACTATTATTGTTAATTGTTATTGTTTATATCTATAACGTATTATTGTTTGTCTTATTACCGACAGCCCTATACATTATATTATATATAGAAGCTGTCGATGATGTTTATTGATATTTATATCGCTTAGAACTTCAGCGAAGCTGTGAATTCAACAGTGAATGGACGAAGATAGCTACCCGTCATAATCTGATTCTTGATTCCCTTTGCCTCATCCTTGGTAATCAGCTCGGCACCTGCGATACTACCCTTGGCACCAGTCTGATTGAGGAAGTTGACTACGGTGCAGCCGAGAGCCAAGCGCTTGGTTGCCTGCCAGTTCAAACCTCCGAAAGTCTCCCAGTGACCGTTGAAGTAATATGCCTCGTTGATGTTGGCGTAGGTCTTGCTGAAGTAACGGAAGCTGGTCCAGAGCTTGATGTCCTTGGTAATCATGTAGCTTGGGTCCAACTCGATGAGGATCTGAGGAATCTCGGCTACGATATTACCTGTGGCATTGATGTTGCCAACATAGCCATCGCTGAAGGTGATGCTGGTTTCATACTTCTTGTAAGTTGGCTTCTGATAAGTGAAGAGGAAGTGGAAATCGAATCCCTTAAATGGATGAGCCACAGCGTCGGTTGTCCATCCCCATGTCTGGATATCGTAAGTCAAAGGAGCTGCCTTGATCTCACTGCCATGCTGCAAGTTCAGAGTTGAGTTGTTGTTGGTCTTTGATATGTAAGAGAACAACGATGTCAAACTCAACCATGAGTTATTGTAGTAGATACCTGCACGACCGAGTGGCACAGAAATCTTATCCGTATTTGGCAATGCAGCTGGGGCAAAAGCCTCGAACTTAGGATGCTGAACGATGTAAGTGAAATCGCCAGTGAAGCCAAAGTTATCGGTCAACTTATAAGTTGCTGCTACAGAGAAATCGTAGTTCAACCAGTTGTAACTCAAGTCAGCCGGAGCAATCTTAGTCTTATCTGGTGCCGTAGCACCGAGATAGTAATCGGCAAAACGGCCTACGAATTCACCCTTTGCATTCTTCACTGCTGCGTTTTCACCCTTCAGCTTCTGCCACTCCAGACGGGCACCATAGTAGAGATTCAACTTGTTGGTGACATCCCAATCGTGAGTGAAGTAGAGAGCCAGCTTGTTTTCGCTTCCCTTGTAATACTCAGAGGCGTTCTTGTTGAAATCGTAGAAGTAGCTGTCGCGCTTTTTTGCATCCCAAATTCGCAGGGCATAACTTCCATCAGCAGGTACACTCTGGTCATACATTGTTGTATTTGAGCAATAATCAATATGATAGAACCACTCATTCACGCCGAGGCGGAAGGTGGATGTACTGAATTTCTTGCTAAGCTCGGTGGTGAAGAGAGCCTCATCAATCTTACCGGCATTGAGACAGGACATACGGGTCTGAACATACTGACCATCGTAAGCCTTAGTCTGTCCGTTGATGTCGCGATACATATAATTATATACGCCCTTGTTGGCATCGCTCTTCAAATCGATGATAGACATTGGTGACTGGAATACAAAAGCACCGCGAGAATGATCGTACTTCAAGGTAGCCTTCCAGTTCAAACCGTTGTCAAAACGATAGTTGTTCATCAGGGTTACCTCGCTTGTCTTGTTCAGACAGGCATCATAGAGAGAAGTCTGCTTCAACTCACCAGTACGCATATCACGATAGGTCATATCATTATCTACAGGAAGATAAGAGGTAGTTCCGAGCTTGAAATCGCCATACTCCTTTACGCTTCCATCGCCTACATAGATGAATGGAGCACCCGAAGTAGCGTAATTATATACGCTATGGCTGTTGGCATATCTATACATGGCAGTAAACTCACCACGGTTGCCGTTATACTTCTTGGTAAGGAGCGCCTTGTAAATCTGAGTACGATCCTGGTAAGGAGTTGACTTGATCTTGAAGGTTCCCGGGTCGAAATCCTGATACATGTTAAAGCTGTAATACCAGTCGCTTCCCAAATCGCCATTCATATTCAAAGAGAATTCCTGCAATCCGAAGTGATTGCTCTTATAGTTCAGAGTACCATTGAATCCTTTCTGACCCTTCTGGGTGAAAGAGTTCACGGCATAACCGATATTACCGGTAGTGATAGCTGTCTCTGCAATCTTGAGCAATCCCTGATGGCTCAAACTTGCATCGCCACGCCAGATGGTATTGACAGAATGAGGATTGGTTGCATAAGTTACAGGTAAGCCATTCTCCAATACGTTAACATCGGCAGAAGGCAAACCTATCTGAATCTCACGAGGTCCATTCGCACTGGCTGCATTAAGCATTACATTACGATTACCCTCTTCCTTAGCACTTGAATTATCATCCTGTGCAAAAGCTGCTGTAACATTTACCAATGAAAGTGCAAGCATCATAGCTGCGCTCTTTCCATTTAAAAAGTTGTGCATACTTAAAATTTCTAATTTGTTAATCCTATTTTTTATTTCTGCTGCAAAGTTATATATAAACAGGTATAATGGCTTTAAAAATCTCTACATATAATAACAAATTCCGTTCATTGCAACATAATTGATATAGCATGAACGGAATTTCACACTTTTCTGCTAGTTTCTACTTCTTAACTAACTCTTTTCTATTTCAGACAAAGGGAGTCATATAGATCACTACAGACAATTAAGAGCGTGTCATGATATACTTGAGTTAATGAGTTCAAGTGCTTGAATCAGTGAGGTCAAGTGCTTGAGTCTGTGAGGTCAAGTGTTTGGTCCAGCTTACTCAAGTGGTTCCGTAAGCTATCGGAGACGACTTGTTAAATTAACGGAGACGACTCAATAAGCTATCGGAGACGACTCAACAAGCTATCGATGACGACTCAGGAAGCTATCGGAGACGACTCAGGAAGCAGACGCAGATAGCTTCGTTGGCTAACGCAAGTACTTGCGATGCTCAACGCAGCCTATTTCGATGGACCATGTAGGCTAATACCCAAAAACGTTAACGAACAATAAAAAACAGCTTAGATTTTGTGGAAACGCATTTTTTTTGTACTTTTGGGAAAAATAAGGCTAGAATGACAGAGCGCAAGATTATACATATCGACATGGATGCCTTCTTTGCTGCGGTAGAGCAAAGAGACAATCAGGAACTTCGGGGCAAACCGGTAGCGGTTGGCTTCGACGGACCTCGTGGTGTGGTTTCTACAGCCAGCTATGAGGCAAGGAAGTATGGCGTTCACTCGGCGCAATCCATCGCTCAAGCCAAGCAGCGCTGCCCTAACCTCATCATCGTGCCCTGCCGGCATGATTATTATGCTAAAATATCCCATCAGATACATCAGATATTCCAGGAATATACCGACCTCATCGAACCCATCTCCATAGATGAAGCCTTTCTTGATGTAACGCAGAATAAGAAAGGGATAGAACTGGCGGTGGATATTGCCAAAGAAATCAAAACCCGTATCAAGGAGGCAACCGGACTCACCGCCTCGGCAGGCATCAGCTACTGCAAGTTTCTCGCCAAAGTGGCTTCGGATTACCGCAAGCCCGACGGCATCTGCACCATTCATCCCGACAAGGCGCTCGATTTCATTGCCCAGCTTCCTGTAGAGGATTTCTGGGGTGTGGGCAAGAAAACACTGCAAAAGATGCATTTTATGGGTATCTTCAACGGAGCTGACCTGAGGAAAGTATCCGAAGAACATCTGGTAGAAATGTTCGGAAAAGCCGGACACATCTTCTATGATTTCGCAAGGGGGATAGATGAACGACCTGTCATCACCTACCGGGAACGGAAATCGGTAGGCTGCGAACAGACTTTCCTGGAGGATATCTATGCCAAGTCGGCAGTGATTATCGAACTCTACCATACGGTTCTTGAACTGCTGGAGCGAATCGCCAAGAGCGGTTTTGAAGGAAGGACCTTAACCCTAAAGGTGAAGTTCTCGGATTTCACCCAGATTACCCGCAGCATCTCTCAGGAGAAGATTCTGACGAAAAAGGACGATATCCTTCCCCTGGCCAAGCGACTGCTTCAACTGGTAAATTACTCTTCGAGCCGTCCCATCCGTCTGTTGGGCCTATCCGTAAGCAATGCCACCTCAGAAGAAGCCCGGAAGGAAGACAAGGAGAACAGTACCCTGAAACCTGAGTACCGGGAGCTGGAACTCGAGTTTAAGGAATGGAAAGAATGAGAAAGGTGATGAGAAGGAGATGAAATGAAAGAAGAAAAGGAGATAAGCCCCGAATAGAAAGTGAAAAGCAGCTGACAGGCATATTCCTGCAGCTGCTTCTTCATTTTTACTGTTTTTTTCCAAAAACTAACATAAACCAATCTTAAACAACTAACTAACATTTTCCCAAAACAATCTTTTACCTAAAAGAAACTAATTACCTCTGAAAAACAATCCTATAAACCAAAATAACTAAAACCTATATACTTACTAAACCTATGAACTTACTAAATCTTAAACTTTATAAACCATTAAAACCTAAACTTAAAAACTTGCAAATATTACTACCTCAAATACTTGAAACAATTTATTAACTTCAAATTTCTGGTGCAAAAGTATAAAGATTTAGCGAAAGTCATGGATAATTATCGTTCAAAAACTAGAAAAAAATGGTACTTTGCACTCTTTTCATCGAAAATGAACGATTTTTGCACCTTTCCCGAACGATTTTTTGAATCGCTATCGGTTATTTCCTTGAAAAAGAGTAAGGAGCATCATCTTTATGAGTACCTCGCTGCAAGTTTGGTTGCTCAGAAAGTCGATAGGTAATCTGTGTTCCCTGCATCAAAGAACGCATATCAAGATAGTTATGCTGGTAAGATTTGCCATTCAGCAACATTTCATCCACATAGCATCCCTTGCCTTCCGACTGGATATCTACTTCCTTGCCGTTCTCCAAATGAAGTTTCATCGACTTGAAATAAGGAGTTCCCAACACATACTGGCCACTTCCTGGACAAACAGGATAGAATCCCATCGCCGAGAAAACATACCAGGCTGAAGTCTGACCATTATCCTCATCACCACAATAGCCATCAGGAGCTGGCGTATAAAGCTTGTCCATCACCTGGCGAATCCAATACTGAGTCTTCCAAGGCTGACCGCTATAGCCATAGAGATAGATGGCGTGCTGGACAGGCTGGTTGCCATGTGCATAATTTCCCATATCCATCACCTGCATCTCACGGATTTCATGAATCGTATATCCATAGTAACTATTATCGAAGACAGGAGGCAGGATAAAGACAGAGTCGAGCATCTGATTGAAAGCATCCTTACCACCCATCAGCTGGATCAATCCCTGAGGATCATGGAACACCGACCAGGTATAATGCCAGGCATTACCCTCAGTAAAGGCATCACCCCACTTCAGAGGATTGAAAGGAGACATAAACTTACCATTCTTCAATCTGCCACGCATCAGGGTTGTTTCCTTATCAAACACCTTCTGATAATTCATCGCACGCTTGGCAAAAGGCTTCAGCTCCCTAGCCGACTTTCCCAAAGCCTTACCCAACTGATAGATGCACCAGTCATCGTAAGCATATTCCAAGGTACGGGCTACACTCTCATTGATCTTCACATCGTATGGCACGTAACCCAACTTATTGTAATACTCATATCCCAAACGTCCGGTAGAGTTTACCTGTGGATGAACAGCCTGGGTACCATGAACCACAGCCTGCCAAAGCGTCTCCATATCATAGCCGCGCAAACCGGAAAGATAAGCATCGGCTACCACAGAGGCAGAATTATTACCTACCATACAACCACGATGACCCGGACTCGCCCACTCTGGCAGGAAACCACTCTCCTTATAAGTATTGGCAAGACCTTTCTGAATCTTCACGTTTTCAGATGGATACATCAGGTTGAGAAGAGGGAAGAGACAGCGGAAAGTATCCCAGAAACCAGTATCCGTGAACATATAGCCCTTCTGAACCGTACCATTGTAAGGACTGTAATGCACGATTTCGCCAGCAGCATCCTTCTCGTAGAAAGCACGAGGGAAGAGTACCGAACGATAGAGACAGCTATAGAAAGTACGGAGATGATCGATACTCTCATCCTCGACCTCTATCTTTCCCAGAACTTCATTCCAGCGCTGACGGCCCTGCTGTTTGAGCTGATCCATATCCGCCTGTCCCAATTCCTTGAGATTCTGCATAGCCTGAGCACTGCTGATAAACGAAGAAGCTACACGTGCCTGAATTTTCTCTCCACGCTGACGGGTTTTGAAAGTAATGATGGCACCCACGTGGTTTCCCTTCTGTTCGCTGGCAGAAATCAGTTGACCATCCTTCACACTGACAAATGCATCAAAGTCGTGATCGAACTCGATGACAAAGTAATTGCGGAAATTATCAGGTACTCCCCCACTGTTGCGGGTAGAAAAACCGATTACTTTCCGTTCAGCAGGAATCACCTGAATGCAACTTCCCTTGTCAAAGGCATCAATCACCACATTTGCCTGATCAGTCTTCGGGAAGGTGAAAGCCATCAAGGCAGCGCGCTCCGTAGGGCACAACTCTGCCGTTACATCATAGTCTGCCAGATAGACACTATAATAATAAGGTATAGCCTTCTCTGCCTTGTGAGAGAACCAGCTGGCTCGCTTCGCCTCATCAAAGACCGGTTTACCCACGGTAGGCAAGAGAGAGAACTGACCATAATCATTAATCCAAGGACTTGGCTGATGCGTTTGCTTCAATCCTCTGATTTTTTTAGCTGAATAGGTGTATTGCCATCCATCCCCCATCTTTCCGGTCTGAGGAACCCAGAAGTTCATACCCCAAGGCATTGCTATGGCTGGATAAGTATTTCCTGTAGAAAGCTCGGGGTTGGAATCTGAACCCACGAGTGGATTGACGAAATCTACGGCATTCGTTACGTTCACCTTGACTGCATGTGCCAGCAAGGTGAGACATACAAATAGTAATAAAAGTGATTTTCTTTTCATTTTCTTCTGAAAATTAGTTATTATTAGAAACTACGTAAATTATATGATGTCATATTATACATTTCCTACATCTCCCGGTAAAATGCCATACTCATCCTTAAAACACTTGGTGAAATAAGAAGGAGCAGAGAAGCCCACATCATAGGCAACCTCGGAGACACTCATACTGCGGGATTCCAGCAAACGCTTTGCTTTCGCCAAGCGAGCCTTGCGGAGCAGATCAACGACAGAAGAACCCGTCATCGCCTTCACCTTGCGATAAAGCTGGACGCGGCTCAAGCCTATCTGCTTACCGATATCCTCGACGCCAAACTCGCTATCCGAGAGATTCTTCTGTATGATGGCGTGAAGCTGTTTCATAAACTGCTTATCACGATCTTCCAGATGAGAATCGGCGATTTCCTGCTCTGCCTCCAGAGTGCCCTGGAAAAGATGCTTCAGAAGTTTGCGCTGCTTCAACAGATTCTCTATACGTGCCAGGAGCACCTTGCTGTGGAATGGCTTGGTGATGTAGGAATCGGCACCATGTTCATAACCCTCGGCACGATGCTCTTCCAGATTCTTCGCCGTAAGCATGATGACAGGGATATGAGAGGTTGCCGTATGGGTCTTCAGATTCTGGGTAAACTCCAAACCGTCCATCACCGGCATCATCACATCACAAATCACCAGGTCGGGAACTTCCTTCTTGGCAACATCCAGTCCTTCCTTACCATCAGCAGCTTCCAGAACGATATAATCATCCTGCAGAAGGGTATGCTCATACTGACGGATATCATTGTTGTCATCGATAACCAAGACGGTTGGCTTATTCGCATATTCGCTCAGCACCTGCTGTACTTTTCCACTTTTTCTCTCTCCATCGTCGATATATTGCAGTTCTGACTCACTAATCAAAGTTTTACATTCTGATAAAGAAGCATTTACAGAGTTATCCACATTATCCACATCCGTGTGGATAACTAGCGACTTATCCTCCTGCTCACGAGGAATCACCACGAAAAAGTCGGATCCCTTACCCAATTCACTTTCTACACGAGCCTCGCCATGATGCAATTCAACAAACGACTTCACCAAAGCCAAGCCGATGCCCGTACCGCTTGCTGCTCCCTTAGCCTGGAAGAAATGCTCGAAAATCTTGCCAGCCTCTTCCTGCGAGATTCCCTTACCGGTATCCCTTACATCCAGGCGGAACTTTCCATCCTCATCTTTCAGAGATACGAAAATATCGCCACCGGCAGGTGTATATTTCAAGGCATTGCTCAGAAGATTGAAGACAACACGAGCTATCTTCTCCTTATCTGCAACCACCTCCTGAGAACCGACAGAATCAGTTATATCCAAATGGAGCTTGATTTGCTTACGTTCAGCAGTAAGCTGGAAATCGCCTACCCACATTTTCAATGCTTTCACCAGATCGAAGCGATAGAGAATCAACTCCATCTTTCCGTTCTGAATCTTTCGGAAATCGAGGATACTGCTCACCAGTTGCTGCAGAGCTACCGCATTACGCTTCACCATCTTTAAAAGTTCACGACTCTTTCCCTTGATACCACTGTCCTCCAGCAGCATTTCCACAGGATCGGCAATCAATGTCAATGGAGTACGGAGCTCATGACTGATATTCGTAAAGAACACCAGGCGGGAATGGGTGAGTTCCAACACCTCCTCGTTCAGTCGTTTCAACTCCGCGTTCTTGCTTTCCAATTCCCCATTCACTCTTTTCAACTCTCCATTGGTTCTCGCCAATTCCTCATTCAGTTTAGCCTTCACCACATAACTGCGGAAAATCATGGCAGCAGCGACTATACAAACCAGCAAGAACAGGCACAAGCCTATCAACATCACTTTCTGGGAATTATAGTCAGAAAGATACCGATCCACCTGTTTATGCAAAGCCTTCAGATTATGAGCCTGTCGTTCAGCGTCTCTGGCTTCCATCAACGTAAGTTCCGCATTTTCCTGGGTAATGATAGATGTACTGAGATAGTTTTTCCGCTCAAAAGGCTGATGCTTCAGGATCTTCATCGCCAAGGCAATCACCTCATCACCCTTGGTAGGATAAAGATAGGAAGCCTCGAAGATGCCATCGCGCACCAGCTCCAGGCCACCACCCTTGGTAGCCATTCCATCAACTCCCGTAAATTTATAACGATGCTGCAGCCCCATCTGCTTGGCAGCCTCGTAGGCGCCCCATGCCAGACGATCGTTGTGAGCAAAGACATAATCAAAATCCTGTGTCTTCTTCAGGATGCGCTTCATTGCCTGAACGCCTCCTTCCTCCTTCCAGTTGCCTCCTTCAGAAGCAATCACCTGGATACCCGGATATGGTTTAATGGCATCCATGAAACCAAGATGGCGCTCCATGGCAGGCGAAGATCCATCCAATCCACAGATTTCAACAATGCGTCCCTTACCCTGAAGCTTTTGAGCTATAAAGGTACCCATCGACTTACCGATATGATAGTTGTCGCAGCCGATGAATGCAGTATATTTATCGGTATTGGAGATACGATCATACAGAATCACCGGGATTCCCTTCTCGTAGGCACGCTCCACCGCCTTGGAAATCGCACTCAGCTGATTAGGAGAGATGACCAGCAAATCCACGCCCTCATCCACGAACTGATTAACCTGTTTGTTCTGCAACACATTGTCATCATTCGAGGAAGCAAGCTTCACAATCAGAGAATCATTGAGATATTCTCCCATCTTCAGCTCATCATTGAGCTTGTTGCGCCAGATATCCTCGGAGCATTGGGATACGCCAATGACAAACTTCTTTGGCTGCTGCTTGCATGCTGCCAAAGAAAGTCCCAAACCTATATATATAATAAGGTATAAATATCGTTTCATATATATTGTATTGTTTAAATTTATAGATTGATAGGCTCTAAAAGAGTTGCCTCTACAAGAGTTTCGGTGCAAATTTACTATTTTTTTTTGGATTTTAGCGCATTTGGTACGTTTTTTACAAATTAAGGTTCATTTTTTATAAAGAGAATCTACAGAAATCATCGTATCTTTGCAGCGGATAAAGGAAACAACTCCTTCTTCCGAAAACAGAGAATCAATAAAAAATACAATAACTAGAGAATAGATAACATTAGTATAAACAACAAAACTAACTATATTATGGCTGAAGTTAAAAATTTTAGAGTAGAGGCAGACCTTTTAGGTGAACTCAAAGTTCCTGCTGAAGCACTTTACGGTGTACAGACACAGCGCGGTATCAACAACTATCACATTTCCCGTAAGACTATGAGAGCTTACCCTGATTTCATCATCGCTATCGCTTACGTGAAGTTGGCAGCTATCGAGACCAACCATACCCTCGGTGTAATCAACGATGAAATTTCGGGTTCTATCTCTCAGGCTTGCCGCGAGATCATCGAAGGCAAATGGCATGAGAACTTCCCTATCGACATGGTACAGGGTGGTGCTGGTACTTCTATAAACATGAATGCCAACGAGGTGATTGCTAACCGTGCACTCGAAATCATGGGTCACGAGAAGGGTGACTATCAGTTCTGCTCTCCTAACGACCATTGCAACTGTGGACAGAGCACCAACGACGTTTACCCAACCTCTATCCGTTTGGCTTTGATTCGCATGAATACACACCTGGTAGGTGCTTTGACTGGTTTGATCAGCGCATTCCGCTACAAGGCAGACGAATATGCAGACGTTATCAAGATGGGCCGTACCCAGTTGCAGGATGCAGTTCCAATGTCTTTCGGTCAGGAATTCAATGCATACGCCAACAACCTGGAAGAGGAAATCCTCAATCTGGAGCGCAACGTGAAGCTCTTACATGAGATAAATATGGGCGGTACTGCTATCGGTACAGGTTTGAACGCTGTTCCTGGCTTTGCCAAGCTTTGTGCTGCCAACCTCAGCAAGTTGACTGGCGAAAACTTCGAAACAGCTACCGACCTGGTAGAGGCTACCCCTGATACCGGTGCTTACGTAAGCTACTCTTCAGCTCTGAAGCGCTTGGCAATCAAGCTGTCTAAGATTTGTAACGACCTACGCCTGATGGCTTCTGGTCCTCGCTGTGGTCTGAACGAAATCAATCTCCCTGCTAAGGCACCAGGTTCTTCTATCATGCCAGGTAAGGTGAACCCTGTTATCCCTGAGGTAACCAACCAGGTTTGCTTCAAAGTTATCGGTAACGATGCTACTGTAAGCTTCGCAGCAGAGGCTGGTCAGTTGGAGTTGAACGTAATGGAGCCTATCATCACCGAGAGCCTCTTCGAGAGCTTGACATGGATGAAGAACGCTATCGAGACTTTGACTTCTGAGTGTATCCTCGGCATCACCGTCAACAAGGAGCGCTGCTACGAGATGGTAAAGAACAGTATCGGTATCGTTACTGCCCTCAATCCTATCATCGGCTACAAGAAAAGTACTAAGGTTGCTAAGGAAGCTCACGCCACAGGCCGTTCCGTTTATGACATCGTCATCGAACAGGGCATTCTGAGCAAGGAAGAGCTTGACAAGGCGCTCGATCCTAAGGAGATGTTGCAGTCACACAAATTTACCCTGAAATAAATTTTTCCATAACCAGTCAGCTTATTAGCTGACAAACAAAAAACCTGTAAGCGTATTCTCACCAAAAGAATATAGCTTACAGGTTATTTGTTATACATAAAGCTTAAATGCCGTGTAAGGGCAAAAGCCTTCAACATCAGCCTTGGTTCCGATATGCCAGCGGCGTCATTCCCGCTCTCATCTTAAAGAAATTCGTCATAGCACTCTGATCGCTGAAATGCAGATGGTCTGCTATTTCTCCCATCGTCATGTCCGATTGCTTCAGGAGATTGCAGATTTCCTTATAGAGCAGGGAAGTGATGTGATCATTCACGGTAGTTCCCGAAATATCCTTGATCATCCTGGATAGATAAGGTGCAGAGACATTCAACTTGTCGGCATAGAACCTGATCTGCCGCTCGGTCTTGAAATAACGATACAGAAGATGAAGGAAAATCTCATAAACTTCCTTCTTGTGACGTAAATCGCGAGTCACCGATACATTCTCGTAAGGAAGTTCCGAAACCAAAAGCTTCAGGACATTCACCATCGACTGGATCATCTCTACCTTGTAGATGTGCTGATGACGCACGATATCACGAATGATGTGAAAGATATCGATGGCAGCTTTCTGCTTGTCATCAGATAACTGATACACCACATCGGCCGTAATCTCCTCATCCACCAGGATGCACTCAGCCTCAAAATCCCTCGACATCTCGGAAAAAGCAATGACATGCTTGGGCGAGACGATCAGCAATTCACCTGCCGAAAGCGACCTGCCGGAATTATTGGCTTCAGTATTTTGCTGAAGTACCCCCATTTTGATTCTTCCCCTGGTCACCAACACGAGTTTCGTGAACAGGGTGCGCTCTAGAGCCATCTCTATAAAATCCTTTTCGCATAGATCGTCTATATAAATATGTGCGGCATAAGCCCCAAAGATACTTTCAAGATGGTGGCGAGCGGCAAACTCTTTTAAATTGTAAACTTGTTGCTGCTTCATAAAGACTCAAATTCTTAGTTGGGGGCAAATTTACTATTTATTTTTGAAAAATGCAAGAAATGTATGGATAATAAATGTGAAGAACTTCTAGCAGATTCGGTTATCAACAATCGTTATCCAAACAAGGCTAAACAGATTATCAGGTACTTATATTTCTTTTCCACAGTTATCAACACCCCTGTGGAAAACTTTATCAAGACTTTTATGGAAAAATGTGGAAAAGTTTGGCGCACAAAAAAAAACACTAACTAAAAAGTTAGTGTCTCAATGTAGCGGGAGGGGGCCACGATCCCTCGACCTCCGGATTATGAATCCGACGCTCTAACCAGCTGAGCTATCCCGCCATCCTTTACAAGTCATTTCTGATTTGCGGGTGCAAAGGTACAACAATTATTTGGTTCCACCAAATTTTTTCGGAGAAATTTTCGAAAAAAGTTTGTTTTTTCTTTTTTTTGCTCAAATTCCGACCTATTTACACCTATTGTATATATAAAAAAAGCGAAAAAGAAAGGATTTCTATTTTTTTTGTGTAACTTTGCAGGCTGAAACGATAGCTGTTTACCTCAAAATGACGAGAAAACAGCTTACTAGAAAAAAAGAAATGCTTAGAATTAAGAAATTAGACATATTTATAGCCAAGCAATTTGGACTTCTCTTTATGGGAACCTTCTTCATCTGCCAGTTTGTGCTGATGATGCAGTTCCTGTGGCGATATATCGACGATCTCATCGGAAAGGGAATCTCGATGGACGTGATGGCGCAGTTCTTCTGGTACATGGGTCTGATGCTCGTACCTCAGGCATTGCCGCTTGCCATCCTCCTCTCCTCACTGATGACTTTCGGTAATCTCGGCGAAAGTTCAGAGCTCACTGCCATCAAGGCTGCCGGCATCTCTCTGATGCAGGCTTTCCGCTCGCTCATCGTCATCACCGTCATCATCATGTTCGGATCCTTCTACTTCCAGAATAATGTAGGTCCTCACTCCAACCAGAAGCTGGCACAACTCCTCATATCCATGAAGCAGAAGAGTCCGGAACTGGAAATCCCGGAAGGCATCTTCTACGATGGAATCCCGAACTGCAACCTCTATGTGCAGAAGAAGGATATGAATACAGGAAAGCTCTACGGCATCATGATCTATCGCATGACAGACAGCTACGAAGATGCCGCCATCATCCTTGCCGACTCGGGAATGCTGCAAAGTACTGCCGAGAAGAAGCACCTCGTGTTGAGTCTCTACAGCGGAGAATGGTTTGAGAATATGAAGAGCAGCGAATTCGGCAACAGTGCTGCCGTACCATACAGAAGAGAGACCTTCGTTTCCAAGAAGATCGTGCTCGACTTTGATGCCGACTTCAACCTTACCGATGCCTCGTCGCTTGCCAACAATGCCAAGGGAAAAAGTCTGTCGGAGATCTTCCACTCCATCGACTCCATCAACGGACTGTATGATTCCATAGGAAAGAACTATCTTTCGGAGGCAAATGCCCGATTCTACCGCACGATACAGGTAAACAAGGTAGATTCGCTGAAAGAAATCAAGAAGGGACAAACGGAGAATTTTGACACCTTATATAATAAGCTCTCGAACGACAAGAAACTTCGGGCACTCAATGATGCACAGATGACAGCACAGCAGGAGCTCACCGACCTCAACTTCAAGGCAATGGTTACGAGCGATGCCGACTATATCATCAGGCAACACAAGATAGAAGCTATCAAGAAGTTCACGCTGGCACTCTCCTGCCTGATCTTCTTCTTCATCGGAGCCCCACTGGGTGCCATCATCCGAAAGGGAGGATTGGGATTCCCGGTCATCATCTCCGTATTCGTGTTCATCATCTTCTACATCCTCGACAATACGGGCTACCGAATGTCGAGACTGGGAACCTGGACCATCTGGTTCGGTCAAGGACTGGCTCCAGCCGTACTGGCACCAATCGCCATATTCGTCACCTACAAGGCAAGCAACGACTCTACGGTGTTCAATATGGAGATGTATAAGATGTTCTTCATGAAACTGCTCGGTCTCCGTATCAAACGCCACGTCTTCGGCAAGGAGGTCATCATCGAAGAGCCGAAATATACAGAAGATGCACAGCGACTGGAAAAGCTCAACAGCGATATCTATATATATAATAAGGTACACGAGCTGAAGAAGCTTCCAAACTTCATCAATGTGTTCTTCAAATACCAGCCCGACAACGAAATTGAACGCATTAGCGATGAGCTTGAAAACGTGATAGAGGATCTGACCAATACCAGGAACAAGGTCATCCTTCACAATCTCAACCTCTACCCTATTCTTGCGACGAAGGCTCATACCCGCCCATTCGAACGCCAGTGGCTCAACATTCTTGCAGCCATCATCGTACCTGTGGGCATCGTACTCTACCTGAGAATGTGGCGATTCAGAATCCGACTCTACCGAGACCTGAACACCATCAAGCAGAGTAACGCAAACATCATCAGTCAGATAAAGGAAATGTAACTATAAAAAGTATCAAACAAATGGCAGATATTAAACTAAATAGCATCGAAGATGCAGTAAAGGACTTCCAGAAAGGTAAGTTTGTCATCGTTGTAGATGACGAAGATCGCGAAAACGAGGGCGACCTCATCATCGCCGCTGAAAAAATCGACGCGGAGAAGGTAAACTTCATGCTCAAGAATGCAAGAGGTGTGCTCTGTGCCCCTATCACCCTGAGCCGATGCGAGGAACTCGACTTGCCTCACCAGGTATCAGACAACACATCCATGCTCGGCACCCCATTCACAGTTACCGTGGACAAGCTGGAGGGCTGCTCAACAGGAGTATCAGCCCACGACCGCGCAGAGACCATCAAGGCTCTTGCTGATCCGGCATCTACCCCACAGACATTCGGTCGTCCAGGTCACATCAATCCTCTCTATGCCCAGGACAACGGCGTTTTGAGAAGAAGCGGACATACTGAGGCAGCCATTGACCTCTGCAGAATGGCAGGACTCTATCCTGCAGGCGCCCTCATGGAGATCATGAACGAAGATGGAACCATGGCACGCCTTCCACAGTTGATGGAGATGGCAAAGGAATGGAACCTCAAGATCATCTCTATCAAGGATATGATCGAGTACAGACTCAAGAAGGAATCGCTCATCGAGGTGGGCGAAGAGGTAGATATGCCTACAGAATACGGACACTTCCGTCTGATTCCTTTCCGCCAGGCAAGCAACGGACTTGAACACATGGCACTCATCAAGGGCGAATGGAAGGAAGATGAGCCTATCATGGTCCGTGTACACTCTTCTTGCGCCACAGGCGACATTCTCGGAAGCAAGCGATGCGACTGCGGACAGCAGCTGCACAAGGCGATGCAGATGATCGAGAAAGCCGGAAAGGGTGTAGTCATCTACATGCAGCAGGAAGGCCGAGGCATCGGATTGATGAACAAGATTGCAGCCTACAAACTGCAGGAAGAAGGATACGATACCGTAGATGCCAACGTACACCTCGGTTTCAAGCCAGATGAGCGTGACTACGGATGCGGCGCACAGATGCTCCGCCACCTCGGCGTGCACAAGATGCGCCTGCTCACCAACAACCCTGTAAAGCGTGTCGGCCTGGAGGCTTATGGACTCGAAATCACAGAGAATGTGCCTATCGAAGTAGTACCAAATGAGTACAACGAGCGCTATCTCAAGACCAAGAGAGACCGCATGGGGCACACTTTGCACCTCTGATAATGTAAATTATGTTATTATTTTGCATCAAATCGCGAAATAACGAATAAATTTCTTCCGAAAAAGAAATAAAATGCTTAATTTTGCACACGATTAATTAACAATAAAATAGAATTATGGCACAATTATCTGATCGTCTTAACAGATTGGCACCATCAGCAACGCTGGCGATGTCACAGAAGAGTAGTGAAATGA
>ENA-ORRQ01001380-ORRQ01001380.1-human-gut-metagenome-genome-assembly--contig:-NODE-1380-length-18528-cov-2.545499_pt1 | contig 18528 bp, 7 predicted proteins | sample MGYA00242177_ERZ509138 | MGnify/ENA primary metagenome ERZ509138 (study PRJEB26280, sample SAMEA2338628) | human gut metagenome | biome: human gut; feature: human-associated habitat; material: faeces... | reverse complement strand
GGTAAACCATGTGCTGGATGGGCTGATTGCCATGAGCGTATTGCCCCATGTTCATTACTTGCATTTCGCGCATTTCATGAATCATGCCACGGCTTTCCATGCCTAGTTTACCCGGAATGATAAAGACGGAATCCATCATAGTATTGAACTCTTTCTTGCCTCCCATCAGATTGATTAAGCCTTCCGGATCGTGGAATACGCAGAAACTCCAGTGCCAGCTGTTACCTTCGCAGAACTCACCGTTCCAGTCTACTGCATCAAATTTCGGGTTGAATACCCCCTTGTCGTCCTTACCTACCATCAGTTTGCGTTCCGGTTGGTAAACGTTCTTGTAGTTGAGGGCACGTTGCTTGAAGATATCGATTTCGCTTGCCGGTTTGCCCAGTTTCTTTCCTAATGTGTAGATAGTCCAGTCGTTGTAAGCATATTCCAGCGTGCGGGCAACATTCTGACCTACACCGATATTGTTGGGGACATACCCCAGTTGGTTGTATGCTTCGTAAGCTACACGTCCGGAGGCGGTGCCGCGAAGATGGGCGTTTGCATCGTGTTTCAATGCTTCCCAAAGCGTTTCGATGTCATATCCGCGGAGCCCTTTTATATAGGCATCGGCTACAACAGAAGCGGAGTTGTTGCCCACCATGCAGTCACGGTGTCCGGGACTTGCCCATTCCGGTAGGAAGCCGCTTTCTTTATAAGCATTGACCAGACCTTCCTGCATCTTCTGGTTCATAGACGGATACATCAGGTTCAGGAACGGGAACAGGCAACGGAAAGTATCCCAGAAACCGGTATCTGTGAACATATAGCCGGGCAGTACTTTGCCATTGTAAGGGCTGTAGTGCACTACTTGACCTTTGGCATCTATTTCATAGAAACTGCGTGGGAACAGCATGGAACGATACAAGCATGAATAGAAAGTACGCAGGTTGTCGATATTGTCATCTTCTACATCAACTTTGCTCATTTCACGGTTCCAGATATCTTTTCCTTTAGTGACTAACTGGTCGAAGCTGTTGTTGCCCAATTCTTTGAGATTCAGTTCCGCCTGTTCGTAGCTGATAAAGGAAGAAGCTACACGGGCATGAACGATTTCTCCTTTCTTCGTGGCGAATCCGATGATTGCTCCGGTATGATTGCCCTCAACTTCTGTTTCGTTCGGGAGGATGTTATTCTCTTTTACACCGGAAGTAAAGGTAAACGGCTTGTCGAACTTGATGACAAAATAATTCTTGAAGTTCTCCGGCACCCCGCCGCTATTCCTGGTGGAATAACCGATGATTTTGTTCTCTTCCGGAATCACCTTTACATACGAACCTTTATCGAATGCATCGAGAATGACATAAGCATTCTTGGTTTCCGGATACGTGAAACGGAACATAACGGCACGCTCCGTCGGAACGAGTTCCGTGGTAACGTCGTGGTCTGCGAGATACACCTTATAATAATAAGGTTTGGCAATCTCCGCTTTGTGCGAGAACCAGCTGGCGCGTTGGTCCTGGTCGAATACCAGTCCGCCTGTGATCGGCATGATGGAGAACTGACCGTAGTCGTTCATCCACGGGCTGGGTTGATGTGTTTGTTTGAAGCCCCGGATTTTGTCGGCATTGTAGGTATATGCCCAACCGTCGCCCATTTTACCGGTTTGCGGTGTCCAGAAGTTCATTCCCCACGGCAATGCCGTAGCCGGATATGTATTTCCGGTCGATAACTCAAACTTGGACTGCGTTCCTACCAGCGTGCTGACATAGTCTACCGGATTCTTGACGGCAGAAATATGCATGCTGTACAGCACCGCACCCCCAATAAATAACAGGTGTTTAAATGAAAGATGTGTTTTCATGAACAAATGAATTTATGTATAAAATTAGTTTCTGTGACGAAAATAGAGAGAAAAGGAATGCATCTGCAGGAAGTGGAAATACTAAATCGCTCCGTGGCGCTGTAATTAACCAAACTGGCACGCATTTTTACATATATTCTGCGCCAAAAAAGTGCTGGAAAGTTTTTTTGTTTACCTTTGTCATATTGCAAATCTAAGGATTCTATGCCATGAAAAAACATTGTATTTTACTTTTCTTCTGCTGCCTTAATATACTGATGAATACAGCCGGCGCCTATAATCTGAAACAGGTTGCTGACAAAGAATATATGTCTAACAGTGCTATAACTTCGCTGTGCCAGGACGACAAAGGACTGATGTGGATTGGCACTTGTGATGGACTCAATGTCTATGATGGCCGGGCGGTCGAAGAGTTTAAGATCTGTGACAAGGAAGGTTACTTGTCCGGCAATCAAATTGATAATATTATCTATACCGGTGACGATACTTATTGGTTTCAGACTTATTATAGTTTGATTCGTCTTGACCGTAAAACGAATTCTATTACACGTTTTTATGAATTTCAGAAACTGTTTCCGATGAATAAGGATAATCATGGTACCTTATTTATTATTAAGGATAGCGACTGCGTTTACTATTTTCATAAAAAGGAAGGGGTCTTTAAAAAAATCAATGTTGCTGGTATTCCGATTTCAGATGTTATTACTTTCTTCTTTGATAATAATAATCGCATGTGGGTAATAATGAGAGGGTATAATCGGTGTTACGATCTTCAGCAGGATTCCGTTACTGGTAATATTACGTTGACGTCACAAAAAAGTGGTTTGGAACACCACACACCGTTGATTTATTGTACTCATGATGACGGGACTATCTATTATGTAGATAAGGAATACAATCTTTATACATTTTATATTGAAAGCAAGCAGAAAGAGTTTGTTGTTAATTTGGGGACGAAAATACAGGCACATGACAGAATTTCCACGATTATTAAATATCATGATAGCTTCTTTGTCGGATTAATGATTGATGGTGTTCTTATATTGGAAAAACCAAAAGGCAGCAATGAATATCAGATTCAGCCGTTACCTATAAACAGCGGAGTGTTCAGCTTGGTGAAAGATCGCTTTCAGGATCTTATCTGGATAGCTACAGATGGGCAGGGTGTTTATCTTTATTCGAATCCTCTTTATTCTATAAAGTCGGTTGTGTTGAGTAACTATACCGAAAAGATAGAACGTCCCGTGCGTGCGCTGTTGCTTGACAAAGAACGTACTTTCTGGATCGGCACTAAAGGAAATGGTATACTTAAGATCTATGATTATGAGGTAGATAAGGATATTTCAGACTGCCGTTCGGAGGTCTTGACAATATCTAACAGTGGTTTGGGTAGCAATGCGGTCTATTGTATCAAGGGAAGTAACCGTAACTTACTATGGATTGGTGATGAGGAAGGATTGAATTTTTATTCGTATCGTGAGCGACGTATTAAGAAAATTCCTCTCTGGATTGATAACGAGGAGATTAAATATATACATGATATTTATGAAACGGAAGATTCGGAATTGTGGTTGGCTAGTGTGGGAATGGGAATAGTAAGAGCGCGTATCGGAGGCACACCGGATCATCCGGTTCTTGAAAATATGCAGCGCTATGTGGCTAATGCCGGAGAGTTCGGTTCCAATTGTTTCTTTACCATTTGCAAAGGAGACAGCTTGGGGTTACTATTCGGCAATATGGGGTCTGGAGTATTTCGTTTCAATGAAATCAGTAATGGATTGGAGCCGTTGACCACTCATAAGTATGAGAATATGAATTTGAACAAGGTAGTGCCCATTGTTAAAGATGACGCAAACAATTATTTGATCGGTACTACTTATGGAGTCATCAAGTATGCCTCAGAAAACTCTTATCAACTGTTTAATGCGAAAGACGGTTTTCTGAACAGTACTATTCATGCCATTCTGAGGCATTCGTCCGATAACTTCTGGCTGAGTACGAATCAGGGATTGATTAATTTTGATACCAAAAGAAATGTATTCCGCTCTTACGGCTTTGGCGACGGGCTTAAAGTCGTCGAATTTAGTGACGGAGCTTCCTACAGAGACCCGCAAACGGGTATACTGTTTTTTGGAGGAATCAACGGCTTTGTAGCTATTCAGGCAGACGGACGTCCCGAACAGCTTTATATGCCTCCCATCTACTTTGACAAACTCTCTATCTTTGGAGAACAATACAATCTTGGAGAGTTTATCACCCGTAAAAAAGAGAATGAAGTACTGAATTTGAAATACGACCAGAACTTCTTTGCCGTTTCATTCACCTCTGTCGATTATCTGAACGGAAATAACTGCACCTATTCCTATAAACTGAAAGGATTGAGTGACCAGTGGATTAATAATGGTAAAGAAAGTTCTGTCTCTTTCACGAACATGGCTCCCGGTGAGTATACGTTATTGGTGAAGTACTACAATAGTGTATTCGATAAAGAAAGTGAAGTCTATTCTTTGTTGATACGGATCGGTGACCCGTGGTACGCCTCTTGGTGGGCGTATCTCATTTATTCTTTATGTCTGCTTATGATAGCCGCCATGCTGGTACGTTCATTCATTCTCCGCACCAAACGGAAAAAGCAGGAACTGCTGAATGAAATAGAGAAACGCCATCAAAAGAATGTATTTGAGTCGAAACTTCGTTTCTTCACTAATATAGCTCACGAGTTCTGTACCCCGTTGACTCTTATCTACGGTCCTTGCGGACGTATCCTTTCATCAAAAGGACTCAGTAAATTCGTAGTCGATTATGTTCAGATGATTCAGACGAACGCGGAACGTTTGAATAACCTGATTCACGAACTGATCGAATTCCGCCGTATCGAAACCGGAAACCGGGAAGTGAGGATCGAAGCCCTGAATGTATCTTCCTTAATGAAAAATACGGCAAAGACCTTTGTCGATATGGCTAAATCCCGGAATATCACATTCCTGAGCAAGATACCCGAGCAAGTTTCCTGGAACTCAGACAAAGGTTTTCTGAATACTATTATTATCAATCTGATATCCAATGCTTTCAAGTATACTCCGGATGGGAAAAGTATCAAAATAGAAGTGGATACCAACGATGAAAACCTGCTGGTTCTCCGGGTTGCTAATGAGGGAAGTACGATTAAAGAAGAAGACTTTCAATATGTTTTCAACCGTTATGCTATCCTGGATAGCTTTGAAAACCAGGATGAAAAGAACTTCTCCCGTAATGGGCTGGGACTTGCCATTTCCTACAATATGGCGAAATTGCTGAATGGTATGCTGAAGGTGGAAAATACGCCTGACGGCTGGGTATTGTTTACTTTGTCATTGCCTCCGCTGGAAGTGACTACCGGCGTATCGTCTTCTAAACGAATCACTTCGGAATACATTCCAAAAATAGAGTCGCAACTGGTGCTGAAACTTCCTCACTATGAATTTGACAAGATGCGGCCTACATTGTTGGTGATTGATGATGAACTGGAAATGTTGTGGTTCATCGGGGAAATCTTCTCTAACGATTTTAATGTGGTCACCCTGCAGGAGCCGGAACGGGTGGAGCAGGTATTGAATGAAGTTTATCCGAATGTGATCATTTGCGATATCATGATGCCGGGAGTTGGCGGTATCGAATTGACGAAACGGATTAAGTCGGTGAAGGAAACGTCACATATACCTATTATTATGGTTTCCGGCCGGCATGAAATGGAACAGCAGATGGCTGCACTTTCTGCAGGAGCCGAGATGTATATCACCAAACCGTTTAATGCCGAATATCTCCGTATCTCTGTTTGTCAGATGTTGGAACGTAAGGAAGTACTGAAGGATTATTTCAGTTCAGCAATCAGCTCTTTTGAAAAGACAGATGGTAAACTGACACATAAGGAATCGAAAAAGTTCCAGCAATCTGTTCTGAAGATTATCAATGACCACATTCAGGAGAAGGAACTGACTCCCCGTTTCATAGCCGATCATTTGGCTATCAGCGTTCGCAGCCTTTACCGGAAAATGGAGGAGATGGGGGAAGAAAGTCCTACGATTATGATTAAGGAGTGTCGTTTGTATGTAGCGAAAGATTTGCTGCTGAAAACGAAAAAGACGATTGATGAAATTGTATTCGAAGCCGGATTCTCTAATAAGGTCACTTTCTTTAAAGTATTTCGTGAAAAGTACGGATGCACGCCAAAAGAATTCCGGACCAAACACTTGGAAGAAGTACAATAATCAGTCCCTTCTGTTGACTGTCTGTATAGCATAACGAGACTTTTTCCGGAAGGTGAAGAGTCTGATTACACTGAGAGAATATGCTCTATAGCAGGTTTGTAAGCGAGTAAATGTCTATGCCAAAAAAGTAAATAAGAAGTTCGTTTTCCTGTTATCGATATTCTGAATCTTATCTCAGCCTTCATTGCGGGGAATTTAACTTTTAAAGAAAACCGGAATATTATCAAATCATGCCAAAATAGTAAATATCCCTGCCGTGTGGCATAAAACACGAAGAAGGAAAACTCAGAATTTTGGCAAACACGCTAATTTTGCTGATGCAATAAAGAAGCAGGAATATATATAATATGTTTAACTAAATATCTCATGAAACTATGAATCAACAACACGATCCTCCACTTAATTTATTTAAGTATGCAATGATTCCTTTTTACCTTTTATTTCATTTTGTTTGAATTAAATTTAATATCTTATGAAACCTAATTTATTTATGAAGCGTAAGCTTGAAATCGGACTTACCTTATTAATAGGGATGTCTGCCTTTTGGGGTTGCAACAATGACTTGGCTCCGATACGCCAAAATCAAGCCTTACCTCCCGATTTGAGTAAACACTCTGTTTTCGAAAGTTTCTCTCCCGACAGTGGTGGTATCGGAACACAGTTAATCATCCGTGGAAAAAATTTCGGTTCCGATCCAAGTTATGTGAAGGTCACTGTAAATAACAAGGAAGCAGCTATTGTAGGAATGGACGATGAGGTAATCTATGCCATCGTTCCCGCACGTGCAGATACAGGTTATGTTCGTCTGTTTATAGGTAAAGACGAAAATATAGAAGAGTATGCTTCCGAGACAAAATTCCGTTATCAGTTTAAACGTAATGTGACGACTATGGTGGGACAACACGGTATGAATGGCCGTGAAGATGGTAGCTATGCTAATTCTAAGCTGCAAAGGACGTGGTTCTTGCTGACTGATAAAGACGGAACGGTATTTTTTGTAGATGAAGGTCGTGGTCAGACACAGAATGGTGCTTTGCGCCGTGCTCGTAACGGTGAAGTGGAAACATTGGTGCAGTGTTCTAGCGGTCCGTTCCAATCGCCTACATGTTTGGCTTTCAGTCCGGATCAGGATACACTGTATATTTCTCAGTATTCATATACAGATGAGGAAAATACGAAAACAGACTTCAACATTATTTATGTGACACGAGAAGGTGGTTTTGTGGATGTAAGAGGACTTTGTAGAGCAAAGAAAGTCGGAACTACAGGGCTTGCCGTACATCCGAAAACAGGAGAAGTATTCTTTTGCAATAAAGGAACTGGTTATATCTATCGTTATGATGGTCCGGAGTATGAGGATTTCACTCCTCTTTTCAGAATAAACAATGCAATGGAAATAGAAACCCGCATGACTTTTAACTCCGAAGGTACTATTCTTTATGTAGCGGTGTGTAATCGTCATTGTATCTATCAGGTTCCTTATGATGCTTCTACTCGTACTTTCGGTGTACCGGTTCTTTTTGTCGGAGCATGGGACGAGAGTGGTTATGTAAATGGGACAGGAGCTACTGTGCGTTTGAACAAGCCGGAACAAATGGCATTTGATGAGGATGGCAATATGTTTGTACCTGAACGTAATAACCATATCATTCGGAAAATTACTCCTGCAGGTTCTGCTACTTTATATGCCGGGCGACCGGAGCAAAGTGGTTTTGGAGACGGACTGCCAGAAGAGGCAAAATTCAATCAGCCGGAATGTGTAACGGTGTATCCGGATAACTCAATATATGTGGCTGACCGTGATAACCATGTCATTCGTCGTGTGACAGTAGAATAAATAATTTATTAAAAGAATTATCCATGAATAATATTCAAAAATATATCGTATTACTCTTGATGGTAATGCTGTTTGTGCCGAATACTGCATGGGCACAAACGAACAAGCAAGAATTTGTAATCAAGGGTGTAGTAGAAGATAATCTTGGTCCTGTTGCCGGTGCGTCGATTATTGCTAAAAATCAGCCGGGTGTGGGTACGGTTACTAATCTTGATGGAGAGTTTTCTATTAAAGTGGGGCCCTATGATGTGATTCAGGTGACTTTCATTGGTTACCAGACAGTTGAGATTCCTGTATTATCCATTAAAGATCGAAACAATTTAAAGATAAAGATTGTAGAAGATAATACAAAGATCGATGAGGTTGTGATAACATCTAGCGGTGTTCAGAAAAAGAAGACACTGACAGGAGCTATTACTAATGTTGATATCAAACAGCTGAATGCTCCGGGTGCTAATCTTTCCAATGCGTTAGCTGGTGTTGTACCTGGTATTATAGCTATGCAGAGTAGCGGTGAACCGGGTGAAAATATGTCTGAGTTTTGGATTCGTGGTATGAGTACGTTTGGTGCAAAATCGGGTGCTTTGATTCTCGTAGATGGTGTTGAACGTAGCTTTAATGAGATTCCGGTAGAAGATATTGAATCATTTTCTGTTTTGAAAGATGCGTCGGCTACTGCTATTTACGGACAGCGTGGTGCAAATGGAGTGGTTCTGATTACTACCAAGCGCGGTGAAAAAGGAAAAGTAAAGATAAATGTGAAGGCAGGCTTCAACTGGAATACTCCTGTAAAAGTGCCTGAATATGCCAGTGCTTATGATTGGGCGCGTTTAGCAAATGAAGCGAGAGTAGGACGTTATGAGTCTCCATTATATACTGACGAAGAAATGTCTATTATTCAACACGGGCTCGATTCAGATTTATATCCGAATATAGACTGGAGAGATTTGATGTTGAAAAGTGGCGCACCGAGTTATTATGCGAATATAAGTTTTTCAGGAGGTAGTGATAATGTACGTTATTTCGTATCGGGGCAATATACAAGTGAAGACGGACGTTATCGAACTTCCAGTTCAGAAAATAAATATAATACTAATTCTACATACGAACGTTATAACTACCGCGCTAATGTAGATATGAATCTGACTCGTACAACTGTTTTGAAAGTAAATGTCGGTGGATGGCTGGTAAATCGCAATTCTCCTTCTAGCAGTTCGGGAGATATTTGGGAATCTTTTGCTGCTTTTACTCCGCTTTCGTCACCGCGTAAATGGTCTTCTGGTCAGTGGGCAAGTGTGAATGGGGCAAAAACTCCAGAATATCGGATGACGCAAACGGGGTACCGCACCATTTGGGAGAATAAGATTGAAACTAGTGTGGCTTTGGAACAAGACTTAAAGTTTATTACAGAGGGGTTGAAATTCTCCGGGGTCTTTGCATTTGATACATATAACAAAAATACGATAGTTCGTTCTAAGGAAGAAGAACTTTGGGAAGCAGAGTCCTATCGGGATGAGAAAGGCCAGTTGGTTTTGAAAAGATTGCAGAATGCTTCCGCAATGAGTCAAAGAAAAGAGGTGAGTGGGGACAAACGCTATTATTTGCAAGCGTCATTAGACTATAGTCGACTGTTTGCACAGAAACATCGTGTTGGTGCGTTTGCCATGGTTTATCAACAGGAAACTTCAGATATAAACTTTGATGAGAGTGATTTGATAGGGTCGATACCACACCGTAATTTAGCTTATTCTGGCCGCTTTACGTATGCTTTTAAAGATAGATACATGGCTGAATTTAACTGGGGATATACTGGTTCGGAAAACTTTGAGAGTGGTAAACAATTTGGCTTTTTCCCTGCCGTATCTGCCGGATGGGTCGTTTCGGAAGAATCGTTTATAAAGAAGGCCGCTCCTTGGTTGGATATGTTCAAAATCAGAGCTTCTTATGGTGAGGTGGGTAATGATGAATTGCAAGGGCGTCGTTTTCCCTATATTTCTTTGGTAAGTACGGATGATGGAGGTTCTTATTATTTTGGTGAATTTAGAACTAATAGAGTACAAGCTTATCGTATTAAAACTTTAGGAACTCCGAATTTGACATGGGAGGTAGCCAAAAAGTATGATATAGGAGTTGATTTCAGCGTTCTCAATGGGAAATTCACAGGAGCTGTAGACTATTTTGTGGATAAACGTGATGATATTTTTATGCAGCGTAACCAAATGCCATTAACGACCGGACTTGCTGACCAGACTCCAATGGCAAATGTGGGTAAAATGAAATCTTTCGGATGGGATGGTAATATAGCTTTCACTCAGCAAATAGGTCAGGTAAATCTACAACTCCGAGCTAATTTTACTTATCAGACTACTGATATCCTTGATAAGGATGAGGCTGCTAATGAGTTGTGGTATAAAATGGATAAAGGTTTTCAGTTGAATCAAAGTCGCGGTTTTATTGCCTTGGGACTGTTTAAGGATCAGGAAGATATAGACCGTAGTCCATCACAGGCAGGATTGGCAAATAAAGCAGTCCTTCCGGGTGATATAAAGTACAAGGATGTAAACGGAGACGGAATCATTAATGATGATGACATTGTGCCTTTGGGATACAGACAGCAACCAGGACTTCAATATGGTATTGGTCTGAGTGCAAACTGGAAAAACTGGAATCTCAGTATGTTATTACAGGGAACAGGAAAATGTGACTTTTTTGTGGGAGGTAACGGACCGCATGCTTTCCATGATGGTCGTACCGGTAATATTCTGCAAGTTATGGTAGAGGGGAATCGTTGGATTCCAAAAGAAATTTCGGGAACAGAAGCTACGGAAAATCCGAATGCCGATTGGCCACGTTTGACGTATGGCAATAATAATATGAATAATCGGGCTTCTACATTCTGGTTGCACGACAGAAAATATCTGCGTTTGAGAAATGTAGAACTATCTTATGATTTTCCTCAGTTATGGACACGGAAATTCTATGTAAACAACTTACGTATTGGATTTATCGGACAGAACTTATTGACTTGGGCTCCATTCAAATGGTGGGATCCGGAACTGAATAGCAGTGACGGGGCCAAATACCCGCTTCAGAAAAACCTGACCGTCGGCGTTACGGTGAATTTCTAACATAAAATTGAACAATATGAAAAAATACATCTTATATATTCTTGTCGGAATCGCTTCATGGGGATTGGCCTCTTGCAACGGTTTTCTGGATGTCGATCAATATTTCAACGACTTGTATCAGCTGGATTCCGTCTTCACCAAACGAAGTACGACAGAACAATGGTTGTGGAAAGTGTATTCCCGTCTGGATGCTAATCGGGAGATCTGCAATAAAATGAGTAGTGGCTTCAATTTTGCCTCCGATGATTTGTTTTATGGCGACCGGACCGCTACCGTTCCATGTCAGTCTTATCAGAATTGTGAGTATAGTCCTTCCAAAATGCTGAATGAAGACCGTTGGGGAAATCTGTATTGCGGTATTCGTGAAGCTTCTACATTTATATCGAATGTGGATCAATGTACGGAGTTGACCAACGATCAGATTGAGGATTATAAAGCGCAGGCCCGTTTTCTTCGTGCCTATTTTTATTGGATGCTGATCAAGCAGTGGGGACCGGTACCTTTGCTTCCGGATGAAGGATTGGATATAAATCTGAGTTATGAAGAATTGTCTACTCCGCGTAATACATATGACGAATGTGTGGATTATATTGTAGCTGAATTTGAGGAGGCTGCCATCCATTTGGAACAGGAAAGAAGTACCGCTTATCTGGGAATGGCGACCAAAGGGGCGGCTTTGGCCGCTCGGGCAAAGGTATTGCTGTATGCAGCCAGCCCTTTGTATAACGGTAATCATGATCTCTTTGAACTGAAAGATGAGGCTGGAAATCCTTTGATCAATCAGAATTACGATGAACGGAAATGGGCACGGGCTGCCGCCGCCGCCGAGGAGGTGATCAATACTGGATGGTATGAACTTTATACGGTGCCAGTCAGTGAAGAAACTGTATTGCCCCCAGCTGAAGTGCGGTCTCGGGAATTTCCTTACGGATGCGGAGGAATCGATCCGTATGAATCTTATCGTCAGTTGTTTAATGGGGCAATCCGGGATATGAAAGATAATCGGGAATTTATCTTTTACCGACAGTTTAATAATGCGGGAGCCACCGGAGGGGAAGATCTGATCGATCTGGTAAAACATTCTTATCCCCACAATAGCGGTTGGGACGGTTGGAATACGAATGCCGTTAGTTTGAAACAGGTAGATGCCTATTATATGTTCGATGGCCGGGATAAGGACAATGCCAGTGAGGGTTATCCTTATCATGAAGACGGTTTTATTACTGCAGACGATGCAGATAGTATCTATAAGTTTGTTAATCGCGCTTCTGAGGAAAAATATCAGGTGAGCCGGCGTTTCGGAAACCGGGAGCCTCGTTTCTATGCCTCGATTTCCTTTAACGGTTGTGTGTGGGAGAGCGAAAATGCATATAAAAACCAGAATGGCACTGTAGATATTCAAAACAAGCCTTGTAATTATTATCGGGGAGGAGAAAATGGGAAAACTTCCAGCGAACCCGAATTTTGTCCTTTTACGGGAATCGGTCTGTTTAAATATTATCATCCGGATGATACCTGGCAGACTTCCGGGGCTGTCTATCAGACTTATAAAGTGGAGCCGACCATTCGCTATGCTGATGTATTGTTATGGTATGCCGAAGCTTTGAATGAACTTACTCAGGAGTATTCTTTCCCGACTTACGACGGGAGAGGGACTGTTACCGTGAGCCGGAATGTGGAGAAAATGCGTAGTGCTTTCAGTCAGGTGCGTTTCCGGCCGGTTTGCCGGATGCTGACAATTATGACGATGCGGCTCAATTTAGAGTTACTCTGAAACGGGAACGCCAGATCGAACTGTTCGCCGAGAGTGCCCGTTATTTCGATTTACGTCGCTGGAAAGATGCTCCTACAGAGGAAGTCGGACCGATCAAGGGTTTCAATATCAATATTACTTCCAGCAAGAGAGAGGATTTCTATAAAGAGACTGTCATATCCCGGGTGCAGAAGAGATGGATGGATAAGATGTATTTGTGGCCGATTCCTAAGAACGAAACGGACCGGAATGTTAAATTGCAGCAGAATCCGGGATGGGAACGCTAATTTTTAATTTAAATATGATGAAGATGATGAAATACAGACTTTTATTTTTGTACATACTGGGAATGACGGTTGCTGCTTGCAACAATGATCTTCCCGACGAGCTGTTTGTCAAGCGGGTGGTGATTGCGGAGAACGGTTTCCAGGATTTGCGGCTGGAATACCCGGAAGATGGAACGGTAAACACTCAAATTACGATTTCAATCAGCGGAACTTCCGTATTGTCGAAAGATGTGGAGGCGCAGGTAAAGGTATGCCCGGATACGTTGGATGATTATAATTATGAGCGTTTCGTCCAGGATACTATGCTTTATTATACGTTGTTACCTGAAGATTGCTATACTTTGGAGAATGAAGGAAAAGTGACCATTAAGAAAGGGGATGAGTATGCTTTGCTGTCTGTTCAGTTTGATTTGTCCAGACTGGATATGTTCAAGGATTATGTATTGCCTTTGGAGGTTTCTTCCGTGTCGGATTATGAAGTAGGTGAGCCGAAATACCGAAAGGCTTTGTTTCATTTGAATATTCTGAATAATTTTTCTTATGTCTATACGCCCTCAGGTGCAAAGGTGTATAATTCCGGAGACAATGATGATTATACGGCTTGGACAACGGATCTGACTTTGTCGACTTTGAATTACAACACCTGCCGTATGTATGCCGGTGGGGTTTACGAAACGGATACGGATCGGGACAAGTATGTGATTCAGGTAACGGTCAATAGCGACAGTACATTGAGTTATACTGCCATGACTCCGGAAATCAACTTGATGGCTGAAGGTGACGCTTCACAGAATAGGATTAGCATTTCGGAATCTCCGGATTTATTGGTACAGAATAAATCGGTGATCACGACGACCCTGAAGATGAATTACAGCTATACTTACACTTCTCCCGAAGGGTATCCTTATCATAGAAGATTCGAAGGTACATTTACGAATGACCGCACGGTTTTCAGGGATAAAGATGGAAATATACGCGAGGAATGGTGAGATCAGGGAAAGTAGAAATATGCTATAATTTTGAAATGATTGAAATGAAAATGAGAAAATTACTGTATTTAGTGTTGGGGGCAAGTTGTTTGCTTTCTGCGTGTACCGAAGCTGAAAAACCGAAGAGCGATTTGCGTGCTCCGGCTTATCCGCTGGTGACTATCGACCCTTATACTTCTGTCTGGTCGACAACCGATAATTTATATGACAGTCCTGTAAAGCACTGGACCGGTAAAAATCATCCGTTGATCGGAGTGGTACGGGTGGATGGAAAGAGTTATCGTTTTATGGGAAAAGAAAATCTGCCCTTGTATCCCATTGTGGATATGGCTTCCGTAGAGGCTTGGGAAGGAGAGTATACGTTGAAAGAACCGAAGAAAGGTTGGGAAAAAGCCGGTTTCAATCCCAAAGGATGGACGAAAGGAAAAGCGGCTTTCGGTACGCCTGAAATGTCGTTTCTGGGTACAGAGTGGACCACCAAAGATATCTGGGTGCGCCGGGAGTTCGATCTGAATCGGGATTTGTCGGATGCCGATGTTTTCCTGAAATATTCTCATGACGATACCTTTGAACTGTACATCAATGGGAAACAGGTTGTAAAAACCGGATATGAATGGCACAATAATGTCGTGGCCGAATTGAAAGACGAAGTGAAGAAAACCCTGAAACCGGGAAAAAATGTGATCGCTGCTTATTGTAAAAACAAAACCGGCGGTGGTTATGTGGATTTCGGATTGTATGTGAAGGAGCCCGATAAGACGTTCTTTGATCAGGAGGCTGAACAGGTGTCTGCAATGGTATTACCTACTCAGACTCTGTATGCTTTCGAAGCCGGACCTGTGCAGTTGGATGTGACTTTTACCGCACCTCTGTTGTGTGACGATCTGTATCTGATGGCTCGGCCGGTAAATTATATTTCTTATGAAGTAGTCTCGAAAGACGGACAACAACACGATGTGCAGGTGTATATCGAAGCCACTCCGCAGTGGGCGGTTAACGAAACCGGTCAGCCGGTGGTTTGTGAACGGTTGGAAAAGAACGGACAGACCTTCCTGAAAGCGGGGACGAAAGAACAACCGGTACTTGCCAAACGGGGAGACGACTTGCGTATCGATTGGGGATATTTTTATCTTGTAGGAAATACCTCGGATCGTTCGGCTATGATGATCGCCGATTATTATACTCCTAAAAAGGCATTTGCTGCTAACGGAAAAGTGGAAAATACCGCCGATCGTAATTTGTCCGGAAATATGAATAAAGAGATGATCGCTCTGGCTTATAGTGAGGATTTAGGAAAAGTAGGGACCGATAAAGTGGCCGGGCATGTATTGATCGGATACGATGATTTGTATTCTATCCAGTATTTCGGCAAAAATCTGATGCCTTATTGGAAGAAAAACGGTCAGGTAACGATCGAACAGGAGTTTGCTGCAGCTGAGAAAGACTACCGGACTGTTCTGGGGCGTTGCGATCGTTTCGACCGTGAACTGATGGACGAAGCTGCTGCCTGTGGAGGAAAAGAGTATGCCGAGCTGTGTGCTTTGGTTTACCGTCAGGCTATTGCCGCCCATAAATTGGTGGCGAACGGAAATGGGGAACTGATGTTCTTCTCGAAAGAAAATTTCAGTAATGGTTCGATCGGTACAGTGGATATTACCTATCCTTCTGCACCTTTATTCTTAAAATATAATGTCGAATTGGCAAAAGGGTTGATGAATTTTATTTTCGAGTACAGTGAAAGCGGAAAATGGAGCAAGCCTTTTGCTGCTCACGATGTGGGGACCTATCCTTTGGCTAACGGTCAGACTTACGGTGGAGACATGCCGGTGGAAGAGACCGGAAATATGCTGATTCTGACTACCGCTATCGCTCAAAAGGAAGGAAATGCGGATTATGCTGCCAAACACTGGGAGATATTGACCACTTGGGCCGATTATCTTTTGAAAAAAGGATTGGATCCTGAAAATCAGCTTTGTACAGACGATTTTGCCGGACATTTTGCTCATAATGCCAATCTTTCGATCAAAGCGATTATGGGAATTGCCGGATACGGTAAAATGGCCGGAATGCTGGGTAAAAAGGATATCGCTGAGAAATATACTCAGGCAGCCAAAGAGATGGCCGGCAAATGGGTAGAAATGGCTGCAGACGGAGATCATTATAAATTGACCTTCGATAAAGCCGGTACCTGGAGTCAGAAATACAACCTGGTATGGGATGAATTACTGGGATTGAATATCTTTCCGAAAGAAGTCGCTCAGAAAGAGATCGCTTATTATCTCACCAAACAGAATCTTTACGGATTACCTTTGGATTCTCGCCGTACGTATACGAAATCCGATTGGATCATGTGGACGGCTACGATGGCACCGGATGTCGTGACGATGCAGAAATTTATCGCTCCGGTGTATAAATATGCCAACGAAACAGGCAGCCGTGTGCCTATCAGCGATTGGCACGAAACACCCGATGCTAAACAGGTCGGATTTCAGGCTCGTTCCGTTGTCGGGGGGTATTTTATGCCGATGTTGAAAAAGGAGCTGATGAAATAAAGAACTTTTTGTGTTATCCTAATTTGAGAAAAGGTTCCTGGAGATTAGTGCAATTTTCCGGGACCTTTTTCTGTTTATACCGACATCTGCTAGTAATCGTACGAACGATGTATCGGTAGCCAGGTATAGATTTCCAATTACCCGTAAATTAAGGAAGAATGTGTGATAAAACTTTTGTTATCCGGGGAATGAGGCTGAAATAGAAGTTGGTTTAAATCGGTTTATAAAGTTTCTGGTCTCTGTCGCTATCCTCTTGACGAAACCTCCGGTTCCGGTCATTCGTTTCAACAGCTGTAAAAAAGTTCCAGCAAGGTTCAAAGACTTAATAAGCTTTTTATATACTAATTACACTAGGTTGTGTAAATCATTTTGAGAGAATCAGAAATTTTGTAATTGAATTTTATATTATTTATTGTTAATAGGAATATTTCTATTAAATTTGCAACTGTTGTATAGTTGTAGGCTGAGGGTGTTTATTCCATCAGTTCGGAGGGAAGCGTTTTTTCTAAGTCGGCAAAAGATTACTTGAAAAATGATTAAAACGTGCCGTTTTAATTTAGTTTTTTAAGTTTATAAAGTTGTGCTTCGGCACTTAAAGTTCATCGACTCCGGTATAGTATCTTTCGGGATTTTGTTCGGGATGACATCGCTGGGGATTGTTGAAAAGTGTCGTAGGGTCTGTGAACTTTATAGATTTTATAAACTAAACTTTCCGGTACGATAAATTTAAATTCTTTTGGAGGTATGACAATGTCGTTTACCCCGGTAAACGACATCATAAGTTATCTCAGGAGAATATTCAGGAACACTCAGATGGAAGTTTTAAATTTAGTACTGGTCTATTTGCAGAATCTTATGCATGCCGATGTGACTATTCATAAAGAGGAAACAGATCAGGTTTGGTTTAATGAAGCCCGGAGTATAAGTGACTTTAACAGTCATTTGATGATCGGGGAGATTATGTGCACTTCGTTTTTAGCGGATTGGGTCGAACGGGCCGGTAAAGATCCGGTGTTGATGAAAGTGATTATGGAACGCTTTAACCAGTTTAATCAATTGTATCGTTATGACGACAATTTTGGCTGGACCCATCGGTATCTGACAATCCGCGAGCAGGGAGCCCTGCTTGCCCTGAACGATTTGCCTGCAGTTACCCGGGAAACGATCGCCCGTTATCTGATTTTACAGCATACCTCCCTGGAACGTCAGCAAAAATTGTTTTATTGTCGCGAATCGTTTCTGAAACAGGAGTATAAATTGAGATTGACTCCGACAGAATTGTTGGAACTTTCGTTGTCTTTGCTGGCTTCCGGAAAATTGGAAGGTGATAGTAAAAGTGTCACACAAATCGGTACGGTGCGTTTTTTGGCCGATTGTCTGGGACTCGATTTCCCGGCTAATTATGATTCGCTGATGTATCAATTGAAGGAGAGAGAACAGCTGACTAAATTTATGGACGAATTGCGCCAAAGCCTGATCGCTTATCTGCGAAAGAAAAATGGTTGATTGTAAGCTTTTGAGAATGAATAGGGGGGATATAGGGGAAAATTATGTGGCCGTACACTATGATAACGATTATACTTGTCGTATATTTTTGTATTATTATTACAGTAGTAGAATAAAATGACGACTGTAATTGCAATTCAAAGTCTGAGGATATGGCCGGAATAAAACGACAAAAGCAAAATTCAACAATAACAGAGATACAGATTGTCTATCGTTATAGGGGAAAATGCAGGGAAACAGATTGGGAAGAAAAGGTGTTGAAGTGGTTACTTATAATTGCCTTGCTATGGTTATTCGGTTGATTATTAAAAGCCTGCGGGTAGGTTTTAGCCTGACCCGCAGGATTCGAAGTTTATTTTTCCAGCTCTTTCCAGACTAAAGCAGCA
>ENA-ORRQ01001364-ORRQ01001364.1-human-gut-metagenome-genome-assembly--contig:-NODE-1364-length-18638-cov-3.321746_pt1 | contig 18638 bp, 19 predicted proteins | sample MGYA00242177_ERZ509138 | MGnify/ENA primary metagenome ERZ509138 (study PRJEB26280, sample SAMEA2338628) | human gut metagenome | biome: human gut; feature: human-associated habitat; material: faeces... | reverse complement strand
CAGTCGATTATCGCTTGCTGAACTGCGGAGCGCGACGAGCTGCTTTGAGACCGTATTTCTTACGCTCTTTCATTCTCGGGTCACGGGTCAGCAGACCGGCAGCCTTCAAGGGCGCACGGTAGCTGTCCTCGACCTGGAGCAGCGCACGGGCGATGCCGTGACGGATCGCGCCGGCCTGGCCGGTCACGCCGCCGCCGGTCACGGTGGCTTCGACGTCGAACTTGCCCATGGTGTCAGTGGCCGCGAAGGGCTGACGAACGATGAGCTTCAGGGTCTCGAGACCGAAGTAGTCATCCAGGGGACGGCCGTTGACGGTGATGCTGCCGGTGCCGTTCGGGAACAGGTGCACACGCGCGACGGAGGACTTTCTGCGGCCGGTGCCGTACATATAGGCTTTCTTGCTCGTATAAGTTGCCATGTTCTATTTCCTCCTTCTCAGCGATCCCAGACTTCGGGCTTCTGTGCCGCATGGGGATGCTCGGCGCCGCGATAGATCTTCAGGCGCTTGAGCTGCCACTGGGCGATGGTGTTCTTCTGCAGCATGCCGCGCACAGCCAGACGCATAGCCAGCTCGGGCTTGTCCTTCATGAGCTTCTTGTACTGCGTCTCATGCAGGCCGCCGGGATAACCGGAGTGCGTGCGGTAGTACTTCTGCTCGAGCTTCTTGCCGGTGAGCACAGCCTGCTCGGCATTGATGATGATGACAAAGTCACCGCAGTCAACGTGCGGAGTGTAGTCGGTCTTGAGCTTGCCGCGCAGCAGATCAGCAGCGAGCGCTGCGGTCTTGCCCATCGGCTTGCCGGCTGCATCCAGAACGTACCACTTGCGGGTAACGGTGTCCTTGTTCAGCAAAGTAGTGGACATATTCGTGCCTCCAATTTGAATGTGTTGAAAAACATTTTGACATTTTTCAGGTGCGAACGTAGAATAGTTCTCGCATTCGCGCTTATCTTTTATACCACAATCGGCGATACCTGTCAATGAAATTTTGATTTAGATATTACTTTTCTCTTGAAATCTCCGTTTTTCTTCGTTTTACGCTCGAATTCGCAGTTTCTATTTTCATTTTGGAGGTCCCGCTATGAATGACCTGAACGCGTTCACCGGTCTGGTACGCCGGTGCGTGGAGGATTATGACATGATCGCGCCGGGTGACACCGTCGCCGTCGGCGTCTCGGGCGGCAAGGATTCGCTCGTGCTGCTCATGGCGCTCAGCGAGCTGCGCCGGTACTATCCGGAGCCGTTTGCACTCGAGGCCATCACGGTCGAGCTCGGGTTCGACGGCATGGATTTCACGCCGGTAGCGGAACTGTGCGCGTCGCTCGGTGTGCCGTACACCCGCCTGAAAACGGACATCAAAGAGGTCGTATTCGACGTGCGCAAGGAGGATAACCCCTGCTCCCTGTGCGCCAAGATGCGCCGCGGCGCCCTGTGCACCGCGCTCAGCGAGCGCGGCATCACAAAGCTCGCGCTCGGCCACCACTTTGACGACGCGGTCGAGACGTTTCTGCTCTCGCTCGTGTACGAGGGGCGCATCAGCTGCTTTCAGCCGGTGACGCACATGACGCGCACGGGCGTGGACCAGATCCGCCCGCTGCTCTACGCCGGCGAGGGGCGCATCGCCAATCTGGCGAAGGCGCTGGCGCTGCCGATCGTCGAAAACCCCTGTCCCGAGGACCGCGGCAGCAAGCGCTACGAGATCAAGCAGTTCATCCGCACCATGAGCCAGACCTACCCCGATCTGCGCAGCAAGGTGTTCGGCGCCATCCAGCGCGCACCGCTCGACGGCTGGGAAAAGGCACGCTGATTTTTAGGAAAAGCGAAAACAGGACAAGCCCGATGGGAAGATTCCATCGGGCTTGCGGTTTATTCGATGATGCAAAAACGCTTACATTCAGCTTCCGTATTTAATTGTCTTATGAACATAGAAGTACTTATAGTGGTTCGATGAATACGAGACCGAGTACGTTACAGAGCACTTCACATTCAAACCGGCGTTCACTCCAGTACCGCCAGACACAGTTGTTGTCCCATTATTGAAAAAGTCGCCATTTACATAGTATTCGATGGAATTTGAGCTACGCAGCCATGCGTTAACCTCTCCCCCGAATTGCTTGGAAATTCCATTATAGGATCGCACTAACTGAATCGAATAGATAGAGTTGATATTGAAGAAATGACCGCCCTCACTTGTGGCGCAATAAAAGTCCAAGTACGGCTGGAATTCGTCCGTCACATGCAAGCTGGCAGTGAAGGAACGATAAGCATTGCTGCGGGCAGCCTGTGTCTGCATCGTATCCGGGAGCATACGCAGAACTTCATCATATGACATATCCGCATTTTTTGCCATACGCGCGATCATTTCAGTAAACGTCATAGGGTCGCTTACGATCACATCTGGATTGGAATCCAAATCATCCAGAGAAATCGTCCCCGAAACTGCAACTCCGGCAGTATCGGCAGCCTGAACGGGAATAAACAGGACGGAAAACACAAAAACCAGAGCCAAAAGCATGGAAATTCGCTTTTTCATTCTTTATCCTCATTTTTCAGTAACAAGGCCATACCCCACGCAGAGAGAATAATGCCTCCCATACGCACAGACGGAATGATTTGCTCGAACCGAATGTCCCAATACCTGTAATCAAACAGCTTCTCTTTTGCGGCCAGAAGTACGCGGAAGCAGAAATCCGGCACATACGGTGCCAACAGAATCAGTACAAGTCCAAGTATAAAGAGCGTCAGAATTTGCTTGCTTCGTTTTTTCATTTGCCACCTCCTGCAGCTGCACAATATTTCAGGTTGACGAAGTGAATAATTGGAAGCGCTTCCAGTTCCAATATACCAGATCCTATGCGATTGTCAAGGCATTTTTTACACACATTATCATGCATTTGTCTAATTTCTGCACACTCCGCAGTGAAAGCGCCACGAAAAAGCGACAACAAGCCCGATGGGAAGATCCCATCGGGCTTGTGTTGTTGAAATGAAGTCTCAGAGGATGTTCTGGCAGAAACGCATGATGACCGCAGCGGTCTGTGCGCGGGTCGCATCACCCTTCGGCTGGAGGGTGACGACGCCCTGAGCGCTTTCCGCGCCGTAGATCAGGCCCTGTGCGACCGCCCAGGACAGCGGCGTGCGGGCATAATCGGAAACGGAGCTGTAGTCCGGATAGCCGGTCAGGTCAGCGGTATCGAACACATCCAGATCCAGGACGTTTTTGGCGTAGTTATAAAGGATCGTCGCCATGTCCTGACGCGTAATGACGTCGTTCGGGGAGAACGTGGTAGCACTCGTGCCGCTCACGACGCCCTTCTCAGCCGCCCAGTTGACCGCATCGACATACCAGCTGTCGGTCAGGTCCGTGAAGGGGCTGGCCTTCGTGGCCTTCGGGGAACCAGCCTGGCAGTAGAGCATCTCGACGAGCTGTGCGCGCGTGGTCACGCCGTTCGGCTCGATGGTGGTGGCGCTCGTGCCGCTCATGATGCCGTTCTGGATGCAGTAGTCAAGACCTTCGTGCGACCACTCGGTGTAAGCCGGCATATCGGTGAAGCGGGCGCCCGGGCAGATGTGCGCATCGGACGAGCTGCTCACCGGAATGCTGTTGAGCATCTTGGCCAGCTCAAAGAACTTCTCCTGCAGCATAGCGTGGGTAGATTTCTGCATCTGGCCGACCATATTGATGTGGTCCGTGCCGTCGATCTTCTCGATGTAGTTCCAGACGCCCGTCTTGGTGCCGGCCTTGAAGGTCATCTTGCCGTCGGCGCCGACGCCGTAGTTTTCATTGTACTTATCCGTGGAGTTCTCGTGCGGACGGATGGCGGAGCGGACGGAGACAATGCCGTCATTCTCCCACCACTCCGGCGTGATGTTCACATGGCCGACCGCGTAGTTGACGTGGCTGCCCATGTAGGTGCTGCTCTTGAGCATCATCGGGTTCATGCTGGCGTTCGGCAGGTAGTGGCCGGTCAGCGGATCGCGATGGGTGTTCGAGCAGGCGACGGAGAAGTAATAGATGTCATCCTGGGCCTTGGCATAGCCGTTGAGCACGGCCGCACCGTCGACGTCGAGGTCGTAGACGCTCAGGTCGTTGGTGTGCTGGGTCCAGATCTTGCTGTTGATCACGCGATTGAAGTAGCTGGAGTAAGACTCGTTGGGCTGGCGCACCAGACCCCACTGATCGAGCTTGAAGTCCAGGCCGAAGTTGTTCTCGTTGACATTGGCACCGGCAACGGAGCCGATAATGCCCATGGCATACTGCGCCAGATCGCCGATGTTCTGATAGACCTTGGTGTCGTACTGGCTGCCGTCATGCGGCGTGCACAGCGTCGTGATGCTCTCGATCCAGTGACGGCACTCGCCGGTGAACAACGGGCTGATGTCGCCGTCGCGGCTGGCGTTGCGCTCGTCGGCGTCGCCGTTTTCGAGCAGCTGCGCGAGCATGCGGATCGTCTCGCCGCCCATGCTGTGACCGACCAGATGGATCTTGAGCTCACTGTCGGGGTTGTTCAGCTCCGGCAGGACGCCCGGGAACGTGCGGCCGTAGCGGGCATGGCCGTTGGTGGCGGAGTGATATGCGCCGTAGTCGACCGTGCCGCCGACGAGGTAGGCATACAGCTCGCAGGCGCGGTCCCAGTTGCTGGCAACGGGGCCGATGGACGGGGTATAGACCTTATAGCCGGCGTCATTGAGAATGTCGCGCAGGCTGCTGAAGCCGCCCCAGTAGTTCAGGCCGAGCACTTCCGTGCCGCCCCAACCAAACAGGCCGTGCACCAGCACGATCGGATAGTGGTTGCCGTCCGAGGACAGCAGCTCCGGCAGATCCGCGTCCGTCAGTTCCTCAGCGGAGGTCGCATGATCGGCGTCATAATCCACCGTATCAGCAGCGCTCGCTGCGAAACCGGGCATGCAAAGCACCATCGCCAGGACCAAAACGGTGGCGAGCACTCTGCTCCACGTTTTCTTCATGAAAAATCCCTCCAATAGATTTGGGGCAGCATCGAAATCTGTCCCCTTTTTATGGTTGCACTATAGTCCGGCTGCGAGGAAAGAACAATCCCCACAGCGATACAAATGTAACGCTTTTGCGCACTTCTGATTCCTTGATGAAACACGCGTCACCATTGTGTGCGTCCAGATACAGAACGCACGAGACAAAAAAAGCCTGCCGTCCGCGGGATACGGACAGCAGGCTTTGTACTGCGGAATCAAATCATAATGCCGCGCTTTTTGGCCTCGAAGGTCAACTCGTCGCGGAAGTCGGGGTGCGCGATGGCGATCAGCTGGCGGGCACGCTCGCCGAGGCTGCGGCCGCGCAGATGCGCCACGCCGTACTCGGTGACGATGTAGTCCACATCGTTCTTGCTCGTCGTGACGACGGCGCCCGGCGTGAGGATGGGCTTGATCTTGCTGATCGTGCCGCCCTTGGCCGTAGAGGTGAAGGCGATGAAGCTCTTGCCGCCGCGAGACTGGCAGGCGCCGCGGACATAGTCGATCTGGCCGCCGGAGCCGGACATATGCTTCGTGCCGACCGACTCGGCGCAGACCTGACCGAAGAGGTCGACCTCGACCGCCGCGTTGATGGAGATCATGTTGTCGTTCTGGCAGATGACGTCCGGGTCGTTGACGTATTCGACCGGCAGGATCTCCACGGCCGGGTTATCGTCGATATAGTCATAAATGCGCTGTGAACCGAAGGCAAACGTCGTGACGGTCTTGCCGCGGTGAATCTGCTTTTTGCTGTTGTTGACCGCGCCGCACTCGATCAGCTCGACCATGGAGTCGGTGAACATCTCGGTGTGGATGCCGAGGTCGTGCTTGCTCTTGAGCGCCATGCCGGTCGCGTCCGGAATCGCGCCGATGCCGAGCTGCAGGCACGCGCCATCCGGAATGCGCTCGGCGATGAGACCGCCGATCGTCTTGCTCACCTCGTCGAGCTGGACCGGCGGCAGGACCGGCAGATCGTGGTTGTACTCCACGATGGCGTCGACCTGCGAAATGTGGATCAGCGAGCCGCACAGGCCGCGAGGCTGACGGTCATTGACCTCAAGGAAGATCCGCTTGGTCTTATCGAGCATGGCGTCGATATATGAGCCGTTGAGCGCCAGGCTGAAGTAGCCGTGGCGGTCCATCGGTGCGACCTCGACGCATACGGCGTCATAGTCGTACTCCGTGCGGATGCGGGTCGGGAAGTCGCGGTAATACGCCGGGATGATGTCGGCATAGCCGGCATTGACAGCCTTGCGCGCCGCACTGCTGGAAAACCAGCTGTAGCCGGTCATCTTACCGGCCAGCGTGGGGTCGGTATAAAACTCGAACGGATACGCATCGAGCAGGGCCTGCACCTTCACGCCCGTAATATCGCTGCTGCGGATGTACTCCGCGATCGCGGTCATGATGGCCGGCGTCTGCGAGGTCGCCGTGTCCATGCCGAGCAGCCATCCGGACTGCACCTGCCGGGCGATCTTATCCGGCGTCGTCAGCTTTTCCTGATACATCTTCTGATAGTCTGTCATAATTTGCTCTCCTAAAACAAAAAATATGAACACATGGGTATAAATAATATACACGATTCAAAAACGTAATTCAAGAGGGCGCGGGGCCGTTTTGCGTTCACAGCAATAATTCGGTCACATTTTCGGGAAAATGAGAGGTTTTCTCATGCAGGAAAGTATGATATGATAGGACAAGATTTGTTTGAATTCTTGAAAGGATTTTTTTAATTAATGCGGCTCTCATTTTTTCCGGTTACAATGACGAATGTCGCATCATGCGGCGGAGGGTCTCCCCTGCCAATTCTGAAAACGAGGAATGATACGACAACATGACGATCACGATTGTCTGCGATATTTTGGGCGAAGAGAACAACGGCACCACCATCGCCTGCATGAATCTCATCCGCTTCCTACGCGCGCAGGGGCACACCGTGCGCGTGGTCTGCGCCGATCAGGACAAGGCCGGCAACGAGTGCTTTTACGTCGTGCCGGAGCTGAACCTCTACCTGCTCAACCCCATCGTGGAGCGCAACGGCGTGACGCTGCCGCGCGTAGACCGCTCCCTGCTTGAGGACGCGATCCGCGACTGCGATGTCGTGCACACGACGTTCGTGCTGCAGCTGTCGCACACGGCGGTGAAGATCGCCAAGGCGTACAACAAGCCCATCACCTCCAGCTTCCACTGCCAGGCCGAAAACGTGACGGCGCACTTTCTGTGCAAGGATCTTGACGCGATCAACCGCGGCGTTTACCGCGCCTGCTACCAGATGGTGTATCAGTATTCCGACATCATCCATTACCCCACGCAGTTCATCCGCGATACGTTTGAGGCCGTCGTCGGCCCGACGAACGGCCGTGTGATCTCCAACGGCGTCAACAGCATGTTCACACCCGGCCCTGCCAAGCGCCCGGAGGGGCTTGAGGGGAAGTTTCTCATCGTCTCGACCGGCCGCCTGTCGAGCGAAAAGAATCAGGAAATCCTCATAGAAGCCATCGGCCGCTCGGCCCACCGCGAGCAGATTCACCTCATTCTCGCCGGCGAAGGCCCCCGTGAGGACCATTATCATCATCTGGCCGAAAAATACGGCGTCGACATGGAGATTGCGTTTTTCTCGCGGCAGGACCTGCTGAATCTGCTGCGCTGCGCCGACCTCTACTGCCACCCTGCCGAGGTGGAGATCGAGTCCATCGCCTGCTTGGAGGCCATCGCCTGCGGGCTGGTGCCGGTCATTGCGGACTCTCCAAAGAGCGCAGCCAAGGTGTTTGCGCTTGATGAGAAGTCCTTATTTAAAAATAAAGACCCAGAAGACATGGCCGCCAAAATCGACTACTGGGTCGAGCATCCGGCCGAGCGCGCAGACTACAGCCGGAAGTATCTCGAGAGCGGCGCGCAGTTTGAGCAGCAGAGCTGCATGCGCCAGATGGAGCGGATGCTCTTTGACGCCGTTGCCCTGTGCGGCGAACCGACATGAGCCGCAAGACCGTTTATTATCACGACCCGCTGCACGATGACTTTGCGCCGACGAACGGACACATCCGGCCGAAGCCGATCGGCGCCGACTTTCCCTATGAGCACCCCAGCCCGATCTGGCAGGCATTCGCGTTCATCGTCTACCGGCTGATCATGACGCCGTTCCTGTTTTTGTACTGCAAGCTCGTTTTCGGCCTGCGGATCGAAAACCGCAGGGCGATGCGCGGTCTGCCCGGCGGCTGCTTTCTCTACGGCAACCACACGAATACGCTGGCAGACGCGTTCATCCCGACGCTGCTGGCGTTCCCGCGCCGGGCAAGCATTGTCACCGCGGCGGACACGGTCTCCATTCCGTGTCTGCGCAACATCGTGCAGATGCTCGGCGCCGTTCCGCTGGCGGACACGATCGACGGCACGCGGCAGTTTCTCGCTGCGCTGCACCGGCGGCTGGAGCGCCGTCAGGCCATTATGATCTACCCGGAGGCGCATATCTGGCCATATTATAATGGTATCCGCCCGTTCCCGGACACGGCGTTCGCCTATCCGGTGCGCGAACAGGTGCCCGCCGTCGGCGCGGTGGTCGTCTACCGGCAGCGGAAGCTGCTGCGGTTTCTGCCGCCGCGCATCACCGTCGTCGTGAGCGACCCGTTTTATCCCGACCCAGCCCTGCCGCCGCGCAGCGCCCGCCGGGCCCTGCACCAGAAAGTCTACACATTTATGTGCGATACCGTCGCTCAGCGCCATAGCTATGCGCACATCGAATATCTCCCCGCACAGGACACACAACCGGCCGCGCAATGACCGCGCCGCACGACCAGAAAGGTGGGATCCCGCTTGGCACATTTGACCGAGGCCGCCATCCAGGACACATTCCTGAAGCTGCTGTCCGAACAGCCGTTCGACAAGATCACCGTGACGCAGCTCGTGGACGAGTGCCAGATCACGCGCCGGACGTTTTATTATCATTACTCCGACCTGTACGAGCTGCTCGATACCATCCTGCGCCGCGAGACCGAGCGTGCGCTCGACGAATTTGAGGCGACCGGCAGCTGGGAGGAGTGCATGATCACCGCCTCCCGCTTCGCGCGTGAGCACAAGCGCGCCGTGTACCACATCTACACCTCCTCGCACCGGCTGGAGCTGGAAAAGCACGTGGACCGCATTTCCGGGGAAATGATGCACAGCTATGTGGAGGAACAGGCCCGCGGTCTGCGCGTGAGCGCGCAGGACAAAAAGCTCGTGTGCGACCTCTACCGTTTCGGCATCACGGACATTTTCTATGAATGGCTCGAAAACGGCATGAAAGAGGATCTCGAGGCGCAGATCCGCCGCCTGAGCCTGCTGTTCACCGGCAACATCCGTGCCTCCCTGTCCCGGGTACAGATCCCGGTCGAAGTCTAACCATCCCCCGGCGGGCACGGTCGTGTGTCCGCCGGGTTCATTTCACCAGCAAAGGAGATTTATCATGCCCATTCTCGATCATCTGGAGCCGCAAGCCGTGTTTTCCTATTTTGAGCAGCTGTGCGCCATCCCGCACGGCTCGGGCAACACGAAAGCAATCAGCGACTTTCTCGTCCGCTTCGCGGCTACGCATCATCTGCGCTGCATTCAGGACGCGCACAACAACATCGTCATCTTCTCTCCCGGCACGCCGGGGTATGAATCCGCCGCCCCGGTCATCCTGCAGGGGCATATGGACATGGTCTGCGAGACCGCGCCGGACTGCACGAAGGACATGGCCTGCGAGGGGCTGGACCTCTTCGTGGACGGCGACACGATCGGCGCGCGCGGCACAACGCTCGGCGGGGACGACGGCATTGCCGTGGCCATGGCGCTGGCGATCCTGGATGCGGACGACATCCCCCATCCCCCGCTCGAGGTCGTCATCACCGTCGACGAGGAGACCGGCATGCTCGGCGCGGCCGCGCTGGACGCTTCCGTGCTCAAGGGCCGTACGATGCTCAACCTCGACTCCGAGGACGAGGGCGTGCTCACCGTCAGCTGCGCCGGCGGCAATGTGTCCGTGTGCACGCTGCCGGTCACGCGCGCGCCGTTTTCCGGCACGGCGCTGACCGTCACGGTCGGTGGCCTGCTCGGCGGTCACTCCGGCGCGGAGATCGACAAGGGCCGCGGCAACGCCGTCCAGCTCATGGGGCGTGCGCTGTACGGCGCCATGGAGCAGGTGGGCGCGCTGCGCATCGCGGACCTGCGGGGCGGCCAGTTTGACAACGTCATCTGCCCCCGCTGCGACGCAGTGGTGGCCGTGCCCGCCGGAAAAGAGGAAGAATTTACCAGTTTTGTGCGGAAATTTGACCGCATCATGAAGAATGAGCTTTCCGTCGCCGACGGCGGCGTGACCCTTTCCTGCGCAGCGGTTTCCGGCACTGCGGCCTACGACGCCGATGCGTCGGCCCGTATGCTTCATGCACTGCTGGTGATGCCCCAGGGCGTGCAGGTCATGAGCCCCGACTTCCCCGGCCTTGTGCAAACCTCCCAGAATCTGGGCGTCATCACCGCCGAGGACGACGGGCTCCGCTTCTCCCTGTCCATCCGGTCCTCCGTGGCATCGGAGAAGGAGATGCTGCTCCAGAAGGTGCGGGCCATCGTCACCTTTGCCGGCGGCACTGTCTCCACCCGCGGCGACTACCCCGCGTGGCAGTACGCCCGCCAGTCTCCGCTGCGGGACACGGTGATGGCCGCCTACAAGCGCGTCACCGGCAAGGATGGTGTGGCGCTGGCTATCCACGCCGGTCTGGAGTGCGGCCTGCTGGCCGGGAAGATGCCCGGGCTGGACGCCGTGTCCTTCGGCCCTGAGCTGCTGGACATCCACTCCCCGCGGGAGCGGCTGGGCGTGGCCTCCGTGGAGCGGATGTATCAGCTGGTATGTGAAATTCTGAAAAACTGCCGCTGATGCGGCGCAAACAGTAAAAAACAGGGATGTCCCGCGAGGGACATCCCTGTTTTTATGGATAGTTCAGACATCCGCACGTCTGCGGGAGCGGAACGCTCTCCGCAGCAGCGCCCACAGCGCCAGCATGACCAGCAGGCCGGTGAAGCCGCCGGCAAAGTCCAGCCATACGTCCTGTATCTGGGGGCCGCGGCCTGTAAATATCTGGATGGTCTCGTCCGTCAGGGCCGCCGCCATCAGAAAAAACAGGCAGTTCACCACCGTTTGCAGGCGGACGCGGAAGCCCACCGCCGTCAGCAACAGCAGCAGCGCACCCAGCACGGCGTACTCCGCGAAGTGGGCCAGCTTCCGGACCAGATGGTCCGTGACGCCGCCCTGTCCCACCACCAGTTCCAGCAGGGGCCGGAGCAGCTCCCCTACGCGGCCGCTTTTGGCGGCAGACTCCACGGCGGAGTCCAGAGAGTTGCCCCAGATGAAGGCCAGAGCAGCCAGAATGGCCAGAAGCAGCAGGGCGGTGCTTATCTTTTTCCCACGCAAGGCGCACCTCCCACCGGGTTACGACGCCTGGCGCGGCTCGTAGAACAGGTCGATCACCGTCTGGCGCAGAGCGGCCTCGTCCACGTGGAATTCCATATAGCCCTCATCGCCCACTGCTGTCTCACCGGCGGGCGGGTCCAGCACCTCCAGCTGGTCCTGCGACACCGTCCGATACAGGTCGTTGAGCTGGTTGGCGGTACAGTCGGTGGTCAGGTAGGACGACAGCTCCAGCAGCAGCTGCGTCAGGAAGCCCTCGTCCTGTGCCGCGCTTTGCAGCCGGGTATACAGACCCCGCAGATAGGCGGCCTGCCGCGACATGCGGTTGATGTTGGTCTTTTCTCCGCCCATGTCGCCGCGGCTCTGCACAAAGGTCAGGGCCAGGTCGCCGTGGAGCGTGACCTCCTGCCCCATGGGCAGCTGGTCCGTGACGGCGGAGAAATCGTCCTCCACCAGCACCGTCACGCCGCCCACCGCGTCGTTGATCACGGGCACGGCATCCATGGTGAAGGCCATCACATGGTCGATGTCCACGCCGTACAGCAGGGACGACACGGCGCGGCCCGTGTTGCGGGCGCTGTCCAGTCCGCCTGAGCCGTAGGTGTGGGACAGGGCCAGTTGGCCGTTGAAGGTGCCCACCTGCTCACCGGCCAGGCCCAGGGCCGTGATCTCCGTCATGGTGTCACGGTTCAGGGGCAGGACGCGGCAGACGCCGGCGGTGCGATCCACCACCAGCAGCAGCAGGAAGTCCGCCTGCTGCTGCTGGTTATAGTTGTCTCCGGAGGTCTGGGCGGCGTACTTGTCCACGCCCATCACCAGCACCGTCTCCACATCGCGGCGGGCATACCAGCCGCCGTTGTAGTAGGTCAGGGACTCGTCCTCCCCGGCGTAGGGGTCGTCCTCCGTCTGGGCGGTGGGGCGGTTCTCCCACCGGTACAGCAGCAGAAGCACCGCTGCGGCGGCAGCCAACATGGCCGCCACCGCCGCGATGGCCCGAACGGGCCGCTTTTTCGTTTGTTCTCTCACACGCGTGATCTACGCCTGCCGTCAGGCGGCCTTCCCTCTGCGCACCACATAAGCGGCGGCGCAGGCGGCCACGACGGTCATGCCGGCGATCACCCACGCAGGGGAGATCTCACCGGTCTGAGGGGACTTGGGGCCGTCCTTGTCCGCGGGCATGGAGGCGGTGTTGATGATGAACAGCACGGGGCCGGTACTGTCAAAGGTGACGGTGACCTGGTTCTTGCTGACCTTGGTGACAAGGCCGGCGGTCATGTTCAGCAGATGCCAGTTGCCCTCAGCGTCGCGGGTCATGACGAACAGCAGGTCCTCCACCGGCACGGTCAGCCGGAAGGTGACGGTGACGCGCTGGGGCAGCGGGGCCAGCTGGCCGTTCTCCACGTAGCTCAGGTCGAACAGGTCGGAGGCCACCAGATCCTCTGCCTTCACGTGGGGATAGTTCTTCAGCAGCGTGTTGACATCGCTGTTCAGCTTATCCAGTGTGGAGGCGTTCTTCACGTCCTCATAGGCCCGCTCCAGAGATTCCTTGATGGAGGGATCCGCCGAATTTCTCTTGCTGTACGGCGTCACGATCAGGTAGCTCTTGGCATCGGTGCCGTCCTCGAAGGTGGCGGAGATGATCTCCGGCGCGTCCTTGTTCTCCGAACTGGGCGTAAACGTGGCCATGGCGGGCACGGTCAGCGCGGCCGTCAGCAGCAGAGCCAGGAGCATGGTTGCAAACTTCTTCATTTTGGGTTCCCCTTTCTCACTTTCGTGATAAATCTCAGGTTATTGCAAAAAAGCATCGCTTTAGGTAAACAGTTTTCCGTCAGGACGGCGTCCATTTCGCCAGCACCAGATACCGCATCTGGCGGTTGCCCTTCTGGCAGGTGGACAGGATCACCATCCGGTCCCCCTCCTGCGGGAAGGCATCCTCATCCAGGTTGGCGCCAAGGTCACGGACCAGACGCACGCTGTTGAGGAACAGGCGGGTCATGCGCTGGTCGTCAAAGTCGTAGTTATACAGAATGTGCCGATTGTCGTAGGGCACCGCCGCGAACACCGTGGCGTGTATCTCCTGATCCGGCAGGTAGAGCACGATCTCCCGATGGGCCTCGAAGCTCTCGGGGTCGGAGTAGGTCTTTTGCAGCGTGCCGAACATGGCGCCGCTGTTCATGCGGTGGCCGTAGATCACCGTGGCGGGGTCGGTCAGATCCGCGCCGTTATAGGCGCTCTCGGTAAACAAGGTGCCGTCACTGGAGTAGTTGCCGTCGATGTCGTGGGTGAGATACCATGTATCGTCCGCATTCTGGGCCACCGGATAGCTGATGTCCGTGTCCGGTATCTCCAGCCAGGCGTAGATGTCGGGGCAGCGCTCCTGCAGGCTCGCAAAGTCGATGGGACTGACGTAGGCAGGCTCCGGCTCCGCCGTGTCCTCCACAGGGGTATCCGGTACAGGCGGCTCCTCCGGCTCAGTGCGCCAGGGCTGGCAGGTCCACAGCAGGTAGGCAGCGATGCACACCGCCAACGCTCCGCCGATCAGGGCCAGCTTCTTTTTCACGCGGCTCCCCCCCTCTCCAACAGGCGGCGGGCCTGCTCCTCCAGACGCCGCACCGTGTCATCGCCAAGGGCTCTGGCGATGACACGCACCGCTTTGTCCATACGGGGCGCGCGCCGCTCCATATTGTGGCAGTCCGTGCCCAGCACGTGTATCCGGCCCTCCGACAGCAGGCGCAGAGCCTTTCGGCGGGTGGAAAACCCGCAGAAAAAGTCGGCGTTGGATTGGATATACAGGCCGCTCCGGGCCATGCGCCGCCAGTCCGGCTCCGCCACATAGGGCAGGTAGCGCTCCATGTGGGCCAGCAGCACCGTGACATCGGGGCGGCCCGCCAGTTCCAGCAGCTCGTCCAGCATCCGCCCGTTCCAGGGCCGGAACGGCATCTCCAGCAGCAGGACGTCCGTGCCGGAAATGCACAGGCGGGGCAGGCCGTCGAAAGCGGCGATGCCCTCGAAGAACAGGACCTCCGCCCCCAGATGTACCCGGGGCAGCGACGCCGTCAGATGTGGCCGCAGCTGCTGCCACGACCGGGCGCGGCGGGCCAGAAAGCGGTCCGGCCCGTTCTCCGATGCGTAGAAGTGGGGCGTGGCCGCCACATCGGTGACACCCTGCGCCGCCAGCGCGGTCAGCATTTGAAGGCTCTCCTCCGTGCTGCGGCTGCCGTCGTCCATTCGAGGCAGGATGTGACTGTGCAGGTCGATCATGACAATTTCTTGCCGCCGGACTGCTTCGGCTCGGAGGACATCCGGTCGCCGGCAGGCCGTAGCTGTAATAGCCGCCGTAGCCTTTTTTATACTTGCCGTACCGCTTGCCATAGCCGGATTTGTCCACGCTGCCGCGGGTCATAACGAAGCCCAAAATCTTGATGTTCAGGTATTTCATGTTCCGCAGCGCCGCTTCCAGCAGCTTCTTCTCGCAGTAGCCGCGGCAGACCACCACGATCATGCCGTCCACCAGCTTGGAGATCACCAGACCGTCCGTCACGGCAGTCACCGGCGGCAGATCCAGCAGGATGAAGTCGTAGTCGGCGCCCAGCTCCCGCAGCAGCGTCTCCATCCGTGCGGAGGACAGCAGCTCAGAGGGGTTGGGCGGGATGTCGCCGGCGGCGATGGCCTTCAGGTTGTCCAGCAGGTCGCTGGTCTGCACCGCGTCCTGCACGGTACACAGACCCGCCAGCAGATTGGAAAGGCCGGGCCGCTTGGGTATGTTGAGCCGCTTGGCCAGCGTGGGCAGGCGCATATCGCCATCGATCAGCAGCACACGGTAGCCCGCCTGGGCCACGGTATAGGCCAGATTGATGGCCAGCGTGCTCTTGCCCTCGTTGCGCAGGGCGCTGGTGACGCCCACCACGCGGCACTTTCCCTGATCCGGCAGGGCGAACATCAGGTTGGTGCGCAGCAGCTTATACGCCTCGGTAGCGGCAAAGCTCAGGTATTCGCCGATGATGGGCTGCTCGGTCTGGGCCGCTTCACGCTTGCCCGCGTCCCGCGCGCCCTTCTGCTTGTCCAGGCTCATCGCGCCGCCTCCTTTCCACCGCAGGCCGATGCGCTGCCATAGCCCTCATAATAGCCATAGGAGCTATGCTTCGTCTGGTTCAGGTCGGGTATCACCGCCAGAACGGGAATGTCGGGATAGTTCTGGATCAGGTAGTCCTCGTCCTGCACCCGATCGTCCAGCAGCTGGCGCAGCGCCACACAGGCGCAGCTCAGCACCAGTCCCAGCAGCATGCCCCGCGCCGTATAGCTGGTGTAGCTGGGGGAGGAGCGTGTGGACGGGACTACGGCGGTGTCCACCACGCGGGCGGAGGAGCCGTCCATGATGGCGGCGATACGCTCCGGCAGCACTTTGGTGACGGAGTTGGCCACCAGCGCCGCCTCCTGCGGGTCGGGCATGGTGACATCGATCTGCACCACCTCCGTGGAGTTCACGGCGCCGGCGGAGATCATCCCCTGCATATCCGTGTAGGTATAGTCCACACCGGCCTCGCGAATCACTTCGTTCATCGTGGTCCGCGCGTTCAGGATGACCACGTAGGTGTTCACCAGGCTCTTGGCGGCGGACAGGTCGCCGGCGCTCAGGCTCACCTTGGTGCTGCCCACCGACAGGGAATTATTGTTGACGTACATCAGCGCACTGGCCGTGTACATGGGCGTGACGAAAAAGCGGGCGTAGGAAAAAGCTATCGCACCGATGACGATCACGGACGCCGCGATCAGCCAGATATGCCGCCAGAGCGCCTTCAGCAGTGCTGTCAGGTCGATCTCTGTGTAGTGTTCTTCGTTGTTCATGGTCCGGAAAAACGCCCCTCTCTGCCTGTATCCCCGCCGTGTGCCGGATAAGAGGATACATATTCATGGTCCACTATACCACAGCAAGCGATGATTTGCAACGCCATGTTTGCTGAAATTTTCCACTGTGCGCCAAATGACGGCAGCGTCCTCTTTTTTTCGCCTGCCGCTTGCTATTTTGCCCGCCGGATTGTAAAATACAGGCATATATTATAATGGTATGAATGGAGGGCGGGCCATGCGGCGCATCTTCCCCCTATTGCTGATATTGCTCCTGCTGTGCGGCTGCGGCGGGAACCGGGACGCCGCGGCGCCGGAGGACGCGGACCGGCTGGTCATCTTCACCGCGCGCAGCACCGCCGTCTACGACGACGCGGTGCGGGAGTTTGAGCGGCGCACCGGCATCTGGGTGGAAGTACACACCGCCGACGACGCCCTGCCGCTGCTGGAGCAGATCTCCGCCGGTCAGCGCTGCGACCTGCTGCTGGGCGTCACGCCGGACTGTCTTTCCGCCTGCGGTGAGCTCTTCGCGCCCTACGCGCCGGAGGCGGCCGCGGACATCCCCGGCGCCTACCGCGACAGCGAGGACCGGTGGACGCCCTTCTCCCTGCTGCCGGTGGTGCTCATCTACAACGACCAGCTGGTGCAGCGGAATGTGCCGGACAGCTGGAGCAGCCTGACATCCTCGGCGTGGCGGGGGCGCATTGCCTGTCCCGATCCCACGGTATCCGCCACCGGCTGCACGGCGCTGGAGGCCATGACACAGGCGCTGGACGGCGAAGCAGAGCAGGTGCTGGCAGATTTCGTCCGCTGCGTAGGCGATGTGCTGCCCACGGCAGAGGATGTGGTCACCGCCGTGGCCGACGGACGCTGCTACGTGGGCGTCACCACTGAAGATCTGGCCATGCAGGCCGCGGCGTCAGGGCTCAGCGTCACGGTGATCTACCCCCGCGAGGGGACGGTGGTGCAGCCGGACTGCGCCGCCATCATAGCGGACTGCGCCCACGAGGACAACGCCCGCGCCTTCATCGACTTCCTGCTCAGCGGCGAAGTGCAGGAGCGCCTGACCCGGCAGTACCGCCGGACGGTGTTCACTCCCCCGGGCGACGCCTCCCTGCCCCACGCGCTGGCCTACGATCCCTACGCCGCAGGGGCCCATCAGGCGGAGACGCTGGACATCTGGAGCAGCCTGACGGCGGAGGAGACGCCATGAAGCTGAAGAATTGGATACGCCGCTCCTTTCGCAACCGCGTGTTCGCCACCATCCTGGTGGTGACGCTGGTGCCGCTGCTGCTGTGCGACGTGGTGATGATGCAGGTCATCGTGGCCCGCGCGGAGCACACCCAGGCCCGTCAGGCCAGGGCGGCGCTGGACATGCTGTCCCAGCGGTTCGACGAGGCCGCCGGTCAGTGCGGCGATACGCTGGAGGCGCTGGCCACCAGCACCATCACCCGCAGTGTCCTGCGCCGCACGGAGCCGGATTCCCGCCTGCTGTACCAGTTCCTGTACCGCAGCGCCGCAGCGGTGCGGTCCTATGCCAATCTGGAGATCTACGACGCCCAGGGCGCATGCTTATACAGCACCGACGCCTCTTTGGCCGCCGCGCCGGCGGACACGGACTGGGGCGGGCTGTACGCCGCCCGCACCAATGGCGGCACGGTGTTTCTCAGCACCGGCCACGGCCTGATGGCGGCGCGGACCGTCACCGGCTACGGCGGTGAGCTGCTGGGCTACGTCACCGCCCGCATCGAGAGCAGCGGCTTTGCCCAGCTCTTTGACGGCGTGATGGCCCCCGCCGACGACCTGCTGGTGCTGGACGGCACGTGGCGCACGGTGTACTACACCCGCACGGTGCAGGCCGACCGCACGGTGGCGGCGCTGCGCAGCCAGCTGCTGGCCGGTCAGAAGCTCACCGGCGACGAGTGCGACGACTGCGCCTTTTACACCGCCGACGGCGCGGCGGGCTTCACCCTGCTGCTCCAGCAGCCCCGCGTCTACACGGGACAGGTGCTGCGGTCGCTGTATCTGGTGGGCGCGGCGCTGGGCGGTGTGATTTCTCCCCGGTTCCCCCAGGGGGCGGTGCTGACGGCGGCGGTGTTCCAGGGCGTGGCCTTTTTGTGGATGTTCGGTGTGCGGCCCCAGGAGTGAATCTGTAAAAAGTATTTCCTTGTGCAGCTTCCTATCGGGAATGTGCCGGCGGAAAGCGCGAGAGGCGGACCACAGGCCTCTGATTCAACAATTTCTCAAACAGGAGAATGGAATATGAAGTTCAACGGCAAGTACCGTCTTCCCGCGGTTGGGATGCGCAACCTGAAAACTGCACTGGCCGCCGCTTTGTGCGCGTTGGCGTATTACTTCCTGGACCGCAGTCCCGCCTTTGCCTGTA
>ENA-ORRQ01001355-ORRQ01001355.1-human-gut-metagenome-genome-assembly--contig:-NODE-1355-length-18704-cov-7.721915_pt1 | contig 18704 bp, 18 predicted proteins | sample MGYA00242177_ERZ509138 | MGnify/ENA primary metagenome ERZ509138 (study PRJEB26280, sample SAMEA2338628) | human gut metagenome | biome: human gut; feature: human-associated habitat; material: faeces... | reverse complement strand
CTACGCCTATGAAGCCATCACGGGCAGCAAGCCCCAAAGCTGGGATTTCAAGACCGTGCGCGGTCTGGACGGCCTCAAGGAAGCCACGCTGACCATCAAAGGCACGGAGCTGCGTGTGGCTGTGGTCCACGGGGCCAAGCGTTTCAAAAAAGTGTGTGACGAGGTGCGCGCGGGCAGGTCTCCGTATCACTTCATCGAATTCATGGCCTGTCCCGGAGGTTGCGTCTGCGGCGGCGGGCAGCCTATCATGCCCACGTTGCTGGAGCAGGCCCGGCGCCGGGCCACCAGCCTGTATGCCTCGCTGCGGCAACGCCTTGACCGCGCGGAAGTTTAGGAGGATACACCATGAAGATGATGCATCTGACCCGTCGCGGTTTCTTGCGTGCGGCCTGCGTGGTCGCGGGCGGTGCCATGATCAGCCTGCGCATGGCCGGTGTGGCTGTGGCCAGGTTCCGGGACATCAGGGACTACATGCTGGACCGCATCCACGGTGTCTACGGCGCGGATGCCGCCTTTCCCGTGCGGGCCTCGCAGGACAACGCCCAGGTCAGGGAACTGTATGCCGCCTATCTCAAGCGGCCGCTGGGCCCGCTTTCCGAAAAACTGCTGCATACCCGCTGGGCAGACCAGTCCGCCGGGTATCGCCGTCTGGTGGAGGCGGGGACGTTCCCCAATCCCCGTGATGTAGAGATGTTCGCCGCTTCTCCCTATCCTTACGAACAGAAATTCTAGCCATCCTGCCGTCTGCGGAAAGGGGGCCACCTGACCCTGGGACGGTTTCCGTTCCTCTCTGTCGAGCCCTGTGTCCTGTCCGAAAACGGCGCACGCCAGAGAGGTTTGCCATGTATGATCCCCATTCCCTGCATGCCGAAGAATTCATAGATCACGAAGAGGTGCAGGAGACCCTTGCCTGGGCGGCGGAACACGCCCGCGATGCCGGGCTCATCGACAGCATCCTTGCCAAAGCCGCGCTCTGCAAAGGCCTGAGCCACCGGGAAGCCTCCGTCCTGCTGGCCTGTGAGCTGCCGGACAGGGTAGAGGCCCTGTACCGGCTGGCCAACCGCATCAAGCACGAGTTCTACGGCAACCGCATCGTCATGTTCGCGCCGCTGTACCTGTCCAATTACTGCGTCAACAGCTGCGTCTACTGCCCCTACCACGCCCGCAACAAGCACATCATCCGCAAAAAGCTGACCCAGGAGGAAGTGGCCCGCGAGGTCATCGCCCTGCAGGACATGGGCCACAAGCGCCTGGCCATCGAGGCGGGCGAGGACCCGAAGCACAACCCCATCGAGTACATCCTGGAGTGCATCCGCACCATCTACTCCATCAAGCACAAGAACGGCGCCATCCGCCGCGTGAACGTCAACATCGCCGCGACGACCGTGGACAACCTCCTGAAATTCGAGCGCGGCGAGCCGTCGCCAGATACCGAGGTCTGCTACCACTGTGAGCGCAAGGAAACCTGCCGCAAGGCGCGCGACCAGAAGTGCTTCTGAGATAAAAATAGCAAGAACCGGCGTACCGTCCGTTTGGGCGATACGCCGGTCCTTTTTTCGAAATTCAGGATTTTGTCTGGTCTTCCTGCTCCTGTAGCTTCTTTTCCAGTGCCGACTGCTTTGCCAGAATGGCGTTGACCTTGTCGTAGAGGTCTTCGATCATAATTTCGGTCTTGAGGTTGACCTTGTAGTCGTTTTCCGCGCGGCGGCGGTCCTTTTCCTCCTGCCGGTTCTGGCTCATCATGATGAGCGGCGCCTGAATGGCCGCCACGCAGGAGAGCACCAGATTGAGCAGGATGAAGGGGTACGGGTCGAATGCCGGGAGTTTTTACGTAATGGTGCCGCTTTAGCTATCGTCCTTTCGTCACGATTGCCGGCATGAGCCATAAGCGCCCTTACCGTACAGAAATGACCGCCACCCCGGCGAGCAGCAGCTCTCCTTGGGATGGCGGTCACTATTTTTGATGTGTGCAGATCAGGGACGATCACTGCGCAGTGCATCGTGTATCCGCTCGACCAGCGCCCGTGCCGTAAAAGGCTTTGGGAGCACAAAGCTTGCGCCCAAACGGTATGCCTCCTCTATGACTTTGTGCGTCGGCAGAGATGGCACTCCCTTAGTGCGTGTCACACTCCTGTTGGAGCGGGCAATGAACAGGCCGTTGCATAGAGCCTTTCTCAAATAACAAATCGACTGTACCACTACTGTACCAAACCGGAATGGAGCCTTATGGTGCGGCATTGAGTTTTATGACGCTCAAACCCCAAAGCGCCTTGAAGCTGTGGACTTTTATGGACCTTTGCCGATTTTTGAAGACTTATGAAATCAGGTCCATTTCTTTCGATACCTAATTTCATAAAAAGCAAACTCCTTTGCTGTATTTTCGGCATAATATTGTACCATTGCCGCGTGGAAAGTGCAAGCGCGATTCGCAAAAAGGGTAAAAGGCGGGAAATTTCCGCCGCACGCTGTGATTTTTCGGAAAAGCTTTGCCCGCCGTATCCCCCACCCGGCTTGTGGCGGGCGGGAATTTCCCCTATACTACAAACTGTCATATTTTTCGCTGCATCCGGCGATGCGGCGTTTCCCAATTTTTCCCCAAAGGAGTTTCCCATGAAAAAAGCGCTGACTCTTCTGCTGTCCCTCGCGATGCTCTTCTCCCTCGCCGCCTGCGGGCAGAGCGGCGGCGATTCGACCGGCGACGCGCCGTCTACGCTCGTCTACGGCTCTGCCGGCTACACGCGCATCGATCCCGCGATGGACGAGCACTGCGAGATCAACCTGCTGCTCTTCAACGGCCTGACCGCGCACGACGGCAATGACCAGATCGTTCCCGCCCTCGCCGAGCGCTGGGACTATGACGAGGCGAACTGCACCTATACTTTCTACCTGCGCGAGGGGGTGAAGTGGCACGACGGCGAGCCGTTCACGGCGCGGGACGTCAAATTTACGATCGAAGCCATCATGGACCCCGACAACGGCTCGGAAAACGCGCCGAATTACGAGGATGTACAGGAGATCACCGTGCTCGACGACCACACCGTCTCGTTCCGCCTCGCTGAGCCGAACGCCGCGTTTCTGGAGTACATGACGATGGCGATCCTGCCGCAGCATTTGCTCGAGGGCGAGGACATGCAGGAATCCGCCTTTTTCCGCGCCCCCGTCGGCACGGGGCCCTACAAGCTCGAAAGCTGGGACGCCGGGCAGTCCATCGTGCTCGTGCGCAACGAGGACTATTTCTTGGGCGAGCCGAACATCGAGCGCGTCATCTTCAAGATCGTACCCGACGACAATGCGCAGGCGATGCAGCTCGAGTCCGGCGAGATCGACCTTGCGCTGCTCGACCCGAAAAACGCGCAGAACTTCGCGGGCAAGGACGGCTACACCTGCTACGACATGACCACCGCGGACTACCGCGGCATCCTCTTCAACTTCAACAACCCCTACTGGACAGAAAACCGCGACATCATCCCCGCCGTCTGCTACGCCATCGACCGTCAGGCCATCGTCGACTCGGTGCTGCTCGGGCAGGGCATGGCGGCGTACAGCCCGCTCCAGCGCAACGTCTACAACGACGAGACCGTGAACCACTACGACTACGATCCCGCAAAAGCGAAAGAAATTCTCGAATCCGTCGGCTGCACGATGGGCGAAAGTGGCTACTACGAGCGAAACGGCGAGGAGATCGGTTTTGTCATCAGCGTCATGTCCGGCGAGCAGGACCGCATCGACATCGCGCAGGCCACGGCGCAGCAGCTTAGAGAAGTTGGCATCCACTGCACGGTGGACATCCCCGCGCAGATGGACTGGAGCGGCCAGATGGCGTGTCTCATCGGCTGGGGCAGCCCGTTTGACGCCGACGACCACACCTACAAGGTCTTCGGCACGGACAAGGGCGCGAACTACTCGGGCTACTCGAACGCGCTGGTGGACGAATCTCTGACGCTCGCGCGCCAGAGCAGCGACGACGCCGTCCGCAAAGAGTATTACAGCAAATTCCTGCACGCGCTTGCGGACGATCCAGCCTACGCCTTTATCTGCTACATCGACGCGAACTATGTCGCCAAATCCACCGTCCACGGCATCGATGCGGACACGGTGCTTGGGCATCACGGCGTCGGCATTTTCTGGAACATTCAAGACTGGACGATCGGCGAGTAAACGCCGTTGACATCTTTGACGAGGGGCTGGCTTCAGCCCCTTTGTCTTGCATAAAGAGGGCATTTTTCATGGCAGATTTATTGAACGTCGAGCACCTTTCCGTCAGCTTTTTCACCCCCGCGGGCGAGGTGCAGGCGGTGCGCGACGTGAGCTTTTCGCTGAAAGCGGGCGAGGTGCTCGCCATCGTCGGCGAATCGGGCTGCGGCAAGAGCGTACTGTGCAAGAGCATCCTGCGCCTTCTGCCGCAGACGGCAAAAATCAAGTCTGGCAAGATCATCGTAGACGGCACGGACATTACGGCTTATCGCGAGCGCGAGATGACGGCGCTGCGCGGTTCGCTCTTTTCCATGGTGTTCCAGGACCCGATGACCGCGCTTGATCCGACGATGACGATCGGCGTGCAGATCGCCGAGGCGGTGCTCGCGCACAAACCAAAGCTCGAAAAAAGCGCCGTAAGAGCACGCGTGATCGAACTGCTTGAGCTTGTCGGCATCGACCGCGCGCAAGAGCGCATGGCACTCTATCCCCACAACTTTTCCGGTGGGATGCGCCAGCGCGTGGTGCTGGCCATCGCGCTTGCGGGGAATCCGCACATTTTATTTGCCGACGAGCCGACGACCGCGCTGGATGTGACCATTCAAGCGCAGATCTTAGATCTGCTGCGCGACGTGCAGCAAAAGCTCGGCACGGCGGCGGTGTTTGTCACGCACGACCTCGGCGTCGTCGCGCGCGTCGCCGACCGCGTGGCCGTGATGTACGCGGGCAAGATCGTCGAGACTGGCACGGCGGAGGAGATCTTCTACGACCCGCGCCACCCCTATACGTGGGGGCTGCTGCGCTCGCTGCCCGCGCTCTCGCGCGGAAAGGAGACGCTGCCGAGCATCCCCGGCATACCGCCGACGCTCATCGACCCGCCGCAAGGCGACGCCTTTGCCAGCCGCAATGAGTACGCCCTCGCCATCGACTACGAGGAAGCGCCGCCGATGTTCCGCGTCAGCGACACGCACTATGCCGCAACGTGGCTGCTCGACGAACGCGCGCCGAGGATCACGCCGCCGGTGGGAGGTGCGCGATGACAAAACATGACATTCTGCTCGATGTGCAGCACGTGAGCCACGTCTTCCCGCTGACGAAGCAGGTCTCCGTCAAGGCGCTGGACGACATCTCGTTTCAGATTCGCCGCGGGGAGATTTTCGGCCTCGTCGGCGAGTCCGGCTCGGGCAAGTCGACGGCCGCGCGCTGCGCGATGAGCATTTTGCAGCCGAGCGGCGGACGCATTTTTTATAATGGCGTCGACCTCTGTGACAGGGCCGCCTGCCGCGCGAACAAAAAAATGCTGCAAACCACACGCCAGATGATCTTTCAGGACTCTGCCTCGAGCCTTGACCCGCACATGACGGTCTGCGATAGTATCACCGAGCCCATGCGCATCCATCGCATCGCCCCGCCGCGCGGCACATACCGCAAGGAGGCCGAGCTCCAGATGTATTATGTCGGCCTTGACAAAACCTATCTCGACAAGTACCCGTCCGAGCTCTCCGGTGGGCAGCGCCAGCGCGTCGCCATTGCACGGGCGCTGTGCATGGAGCCGGAGCTTCTGGTGGCGGACGAACCGATCGCGTCGCTGGATGTGTCCATTCAGGCACAGATCGTCAACCTGTTTCGCCACTTGCAGCGCGAGCACGGCTTTTCGTTTCTCTTCATCGCGCATGACCTTGCGATGGTGGAATTCCTCTGTGACCGCGTCGGCGTACTGTACCACGGCAAACTTGTCGAGGTCGCGCCCGTGCGCGCGCTTTACGACCATCCGCTCCACCCCTACACCAAGGCGCTGCTCGCGGCTATGCCGGTTCCTGACCCGCGCATAGAACGAACCCGCGTATTGCCGGACTTCTCGCCCGGGCAGTTCCCGCTGATGGGCGAGCTTGTCGAGGTCGAGCCGGAGCATTTCGCTTTGCAGGAAGGGGGCGCGCAATGAAAAAGCCATCGAAGATCCTGTATTTCGGCAAAAAGGCACTGGCGTTTCTTCTGAGCGTTCTTGTTCTGTCGCTCGCGGTGTTCTATGTCTCACGCCTCGCCCCGGGCGACCCGCTCGTCTCCTACTACGGTGACCGTGCAGAGAAGCTGACGCCGCAGGAGCGCGCGCAGGCGGAGGAAAAGCTCGGCCTCGACGAGCCTATCTTCACGCAGTATGTTCGCTGGGCGCAGAACGCCCTGCACGGGGATTTCGGCATCTCGTATAAGTACAAAATGCCCGCGGCAGAGGTCATCGCAAGCCGCGCGGGCAACACACTCCTTCTCGGCGGCATCGGTTTTGTGCTCATTTTCACGCTCTCACTCCTGCTTGGGATGCTCTGCGCGCGGCGGGAAGGAACGATTTTCGACCGCGCGGTCTGCAAGCTCGGCACCATCACGAGCTGCATTCCGGAATTCTGGCTGTCGCTGCTGCTCATTCTGATCTTCGCCATCGAGCTGCGCGTGCTGCCGAGCTCCGGGGCCTACTCCATCGGGCAGCAAAATAACATTGCCGACCGCGCCGCGCATCTCATCCTGCCGCTTGCGGTCGTGGTGCTCGGGCACCTGTGGTACTATGCCTACATGATCCGAAACAGGCTTCTTGACGAAATGCGCGCGGACTATGTGCTGCTTGCCAAGGCCAAGGGGCTAACGCGCCGCGCTGTGATGCTGCGCCACTGTCTTCGAAACACGATGCCAACGTACTTAAGCATCATGGCGATCTCCGTCCCGCACGTGCTGGGCGGGACGTACATCGTCGAGACTGTTTTTTCCTACCCCGGCCTCGGCACGCTGGCCTATGAAAGCGCGCGATACAAGGACTACAACCTGCTGATGCTGCTGAGCCTGCTCTCCGGCGCGCTCGTCATTCTGTGCAGCATCATCGCCCAGACGATCAACGAGCAGATCGACCCGCGCATCCGCGCCGAGCAGGCCGTGCGGGAAGCGGAGGTGCAACCATGAACGACCGCTTCCAAATCGTCGGCGCGCGACCGCTGCCGGAGGCCGTACCCACGAAAAACAGACATTCCCTGCGCGGCAAGCCTGTCGCCTCCGCCATGATTTTATCGCTCATCGTGCTCGGGTGTCTTTTCTGCGAGCTTATCATGACGAAGGCCCCGGCGTATCTCGACCTTGCTCACTGCTCCACTGCGCCGTGCCGCGAGTTCCTGTTCGGCACGGACACGATGGGGCGCGACATCTTCTCGATGATCTGGTACGGCGGGCGGCTGTCGCTGTTCATCGGCGTCGGCTCGACCGTCATTTCGACGCTGCTCGCCATTTTGTTCGGCGCGGTCAGCGGACTTTCGCCCAAATGGCTCGACGCGCTGCTGATGCGCCTGACCGAAATTCTTCTCAGCGTGCCGAACCTGCTGCTCGTCATCTTTTTGCAGGCGATCATCGGCACGCCGAGCGCGTGGAGCATTGCGCTCGTCATCGGACTCACAAGCTGGACAAGCATCGCCAAGGTCGTGCGCACCGAGGTCAGGCAGCTGCGCGCGAGCGAGTACGTCATCGCGGCCAAGTGCATGGGCGGCAGCTTTTTCCACATTCTGCGGTGTCATCTTGCGCCGAATTTCTTCTCGTCCATCCTCTTCATGGTGGTGATGAATGTGCGCAGCGCCATCATCGCCGAATCGACGCTCAGCTTCATGGGCCTTGGCCTGCCCATCGAGGTCGTGACCTGGGGCAGCATGCTCTCGCTCGCGGAAAAGGCGCTGATGACCGACGCGTGGTGGATCTTGCTCATCCCCGGCGCATTTCTGGTCGTGATGCTCCTTTGCATCACGAACCTTGGCGACTACCTGCGCAGCCGCACGAGCAGAAAAGAAAGCAACCTCTAAATAGCAAAAAGGAAGGCACGGCCAAACGGGCTATGCCTTCTTTCTATTTGTGGAGCTTACTTCGCGTTCAGGATGTGCATGAACTCTTCGCCGGTGATCGTCTCTTTCTCGTAGAGGTACTGCGCCAGCTCATCGAGCTTCGCGCGGTTCTCGGTGAGGATGTTCACAGCCTTTTCGTGCTGCGCTTTCACCAGCTCCACGACGCGCTGGTCGATCTTCGTCTGCGTTTCGGCAGAGCAAGCGAGCGATGCGTCGCCGCCGAGGTACTGATTGTTGACCGTCTCAAGCGCGACCATGTCGAAATCTTCGCTCATGCCATAGCGCGTGATCATCGCGCGGGCGAGCTTCGTCGCCTGCTCGATATCGTTCGACGCGCCGGTCGTGACGGAGTGGAACACGACCTCCTCCGCGGCGCGGCCGCCGGTCAGCGTGGCGATCTTGTTTTCCATTTCGGCCTTGCTCATCAAGTAATGGTTGCCCTCTTCGACCTGCATCGTGTAGCCCAGCGCGCCCGAGGTGCGCGGCACAATGGTGATCTTCTGTACAGGGGCGGAGTGCGTCTGCATCGCCGCCACGAGCGCGTGGCCGATCTCGTGGTAGGAGACGATCTTCTTCTCCTCGTCGGTCATGATGGCGTTCTTCTTCTGGTAGCCGGCGATGACGACCTCGATGCTCTCTTCCAGGTCTGCCTGCGTGGCAAAGCGTCTGCCGTCGCGCACGGCGCGCAGCGCTGCTTCGTTCACGATGTTGGCAAGCTCCGCGCCGGAAGCGCCGGAGGCCATGCGCGCGACCTTGTTGAAGTCGACGTCCTCGGCGACCTTGATCTTCTTCGCGTGGACCTGCAAGATAGCCTCGCGTCCCTTGAGGTCGGGCAGCTCCACCGGCACGCGGCGGTCGAAGCGGCCCGGGCGCGTGAGCGCGGGGTCGAGGGATTCGGGGCGGTTCGTGGCGGCGAGAATGATGACGCCGTTGTTGCCCTCAAAGCCGTCCATTTCGGTGAGCAGTTGGTTCAAGGTCTGCTCGCGCTCGTCGTTGCCGCCGTACTGGCCGCCGCTGCGCCTAAGGAACCGTCGCGCTTTTTGCCGATGGTGTCGATCTCGTCGATGAAGACGATGCAGGGGGCCTTCTCCTTGGCCTGCTTGAAGAGGTCGCGCACCTTGCTCGCGCCCATGCCGACGAACATTTCGACAAATTCAGAGCCGGACATCGAGAAGAACGGCACATTCGCCTCGCCGGCGACCGCCTTGGCGAGCATCGTTTTACCGGTTCCCGGAGGGCCGACGAGCAGAATGCCCTTGGGCATTGAGGCACCGATCTCCTGATACTTGCTGGGGTCGTGCAGATAGTTGACGACCTCGGTGAGGTTCTCCTTGGCCTCATCCTCGCCCGCGACATCGTCAAACTTGATGCCCTCGGCGGACTTGACATACACCTTGGCGTTGGACTTCCCCATGTTGAACATCATGGAGTTGCCTCCGCCGCCCATCTTCTCCATCATCTTGCGCGACATATACTGTCCCAGCGCGACAAAGATGATGATGGGCAACACCCAGGCGAGAATGCTGACGAGCGTGGACGTCTGCTCGATCTCCTCACCCGTGGTGGAGACGCCCGCGTCCAAAAGGCGCTGCACCAAACCGTCGTCAGGCACCATCGCCGTCTTGTAGACGGTCTTTTCATCGCTGCTGGTGAAGAGAATGCGGTTGGATTGCTCCTGGATCTCGACCCGGCCGACCTCGCCCTGCTCTGTCATGGTGACGAAAGTGTTGTAGTCGACGTCCTTGATCTGGTGCTCAGAGATCCACGGCATGGCGATGAAGTTGAAGAGCATCACAAGCAGCATCACCACAAAGTAGTAGTACAGCAGCGGCTTTTTCGGGGACTTGACTTCGTTCATGAAAATGCGTTCCTCCGATCATTGAAATTTCCGGCAGGAAGTGCATACAAACGGGAAAAACTGAACGTAGCAAAAAGCCGGAGTTTTTGCTACGCTGAAAGAAGAGACGGGCGGTCGAAACCGCCCGGAACTTAGATTAGTTTGGAGTATAACACGGGAAAATATCCCTGTCCAGTACCCAAGATAAGAGTTTACAGTTTGGATACAAGGAGGTTACAGTTATGAAAAAAACGACAAAGGCGGCTATATTCGTCACGGCTGCGGCGGCACTCTACGGCGCGGCGGCCTACGGCGTGACGAGAACGCTCATGGACGTCGCGATGAAGCGCGAAGCGCCCAAGGCGTTCAAAAACAAGGGCAGCGCCCAGCTCACGGGCGAAAAGCGCGACGAGTCCTACCGTGAGGCGCAGCGCGCCGCCGCGAAAAAGCTTGCGTCTTCGGAAACGGAGACAGTGCTGCTCGAAAACCGCGAGGGCTTGACGCTCGTGGGCCATCTTCGTGAATGCGAAAAGGCCAAGCGCCTTGTGATCGCGTTTCACGGCTGGCGCTCAGCGTGGTACCGCGATTTCGGCCTGCTCGCGGACTTTTTAAGCCGCGAGCAGTGCAGCGTGCTCTATGTGGAGCAGCGCGCGCAGAACGAGAGCGAGGGCGACTACATCGGCTTCGGCCTGACCGAGCGCTACGACTGCGTCGACTGGGCAAACTGGGCAGCCGAACGCTTCCCCGGCCTGCCCGTTTACCTTATGGGCGTGTCGCTCGGCGGGGCGACGGTGCTCATGGCCGCAGGCGATATTCTCCCCGCCGCGGTGCACGGCGTGATCGCCGACTCGGCCTACACCTCGCCGCGTGCGATCTGGCAGCACGTGATGGGGAAGAACCTGCATCTTCCTGTCCGCGCAGCGACCGTCATCGCCGATCTTCTGTGCCAGAAGAGACTGAACGCCTCGTCCGGCAGCTACTCCACCGTCGAGGCGCTCAAAAATACCGATGTTCCGATCCTGCTCATTCACGGCGAGGACGACCACTTCGTCCCGCTCAAGATGGCGTTTGAAAACCGCGATGCCTGCGCCGCGCCCTGCAAGCTGCTCGTCGTACCCGGTGCGGATCACGCGATGAGCTATTACATGGGCCGCGGAGCATACGAGGCTGCCGTGCGCGCCTTCTGGGAGCGTTTTGACAAGTGAGGGGCCACCCTCACTTGTCCTCTTCTTCCGTTTCAAGGCCCGCAAAGCGTCTGGACGGGCGGTAGATCAGCACGGCGCAAAGGATCAGCACCGCCGTCGCGCCAAGGCTGATGGGATAGACCCACATGACGGTCTGGAACGTCATGCTCATCGGGAAGACGAACTTGACCCACGCGATGCGGATACCACACACGCCGAGCATCGTCAAAAGTGCGGGCGCGAGCGAAATGCCGAAGCCGCGCAGATACCCGGAGAGTATTTCGTAGATCAGGCAGAAAACATACGCCGGCAGGATCGTCGCAAGGCGAATATAGCCGATGGCAATGACCTCGGGATCGCTGTTGAAAATGGCGAGCAGCGACCTTGCGCTCAGCAGCAGGACAACGACCGAGACAAATGTCGCGATGGCCCCCTCCAAAAAGCTGAGCTGCATCGTCTTCTTGCAGCGCTTGATCTGCCCTGCGCCGTAGTTCTGGCCGACAAAGGTCGTGCAGGCCTGCGAAAACGAGTTGAGCACGTCATAGGCGAGAATTTCCACATTGAACGCCGCGCTCGACGCCGCGATCGCCACCGTGCCGAGGGTGTTGATGGCCGACTGGATGACGATGTTGGCGAACGAGAACACCGCGCTCTGCACGCCCGCGGGAAGGCCGATGCTCAAAATGCGCTTCAAGCTCGCGCCGTCGATGCGCAGCGCTTTCCGCTCCACGCGCACGCATTTATCCGTGCGCGTCAGGCGGACGTAGAGCAGTGCCGCGCTCACGGCGTTGGCCGCCACCGTGGCGATGGCGACGCCGTTGACCGTCATATGCAGCACAATGACGAAAAAGAGGTTTAAGAGCACGTTCAGCACACCCGAGACCGCAAGCGCTGCGAGCGGCACTTTCGTGTCGCCGATGCTGCGGAAGATCGCGGCCTCAAAGTTGTAGAGCAAAATCACCGGCATGCCGAGAAGATAAATGCGCAGATACAAAAGCGCATAGGGGAACACGTCCTCCGGCACATTGAGAATACTCAAAAGCGGCGAGGCGATGAGCTGACCAAGCAGCGCGACCGCCGCGCCGCCGCACACAGCGAACACAATGGCCGTGTGCACCGCGCGCTTGACGGCATTGTCGTCGCGGCAGCCGATGGCGTTCGCGATGACGACGTTCGCGCCGAGCGCGATGCCGATGAAAAGGTTGACGATGAGGCCGATGATCGGGCCGTTTGCGCCCACCGCCGCGACGGCGACTGTGCGCGCATCGCCCGTGAAGTTGCCGACGATGGCAACGTCCGAGGCGTGGAAGAGCTGCTCCAAGATCGCCGTGGCCGCGACCGGCAGGGCAAAGAGCGGCAGCTTATTCCAGATGGAGCCGTGCAGCATGTCGATCTCATGCTTTTTGACTGTAGTTCCCATGATCTCTCTCATTTCTTTCTGTTTTCCGCTTAACCGAGCACCAGTATAGTGCTGCCGCGGCAAAATGGCAAATGTTTTTTGCGTGACCGCCCTGTCAGCATTGACAGGACGGTCGTTTCGCTGTAATATAAGGCCCGCTGACGGCAAATTTCCCAAAAATATGAGGATTTTTTATGGATTATTACCTTTTGACCGATCTGGCCGCGCGCGTCGGCTATCATCTGGCGCTCAGCGGGGCGGAGACGTTCCGCGTCGAAGAGACGATACGCCGCATCATCGGCGCCTACGGCATTGAATGCGAGGCCTTTTCCATCCCCAACTGCGTGATGGTCAGCCTCGAGGCGGCCAACGGCAAGCCTTTGATGGTGATGAAGCGAGTCGGCTTTCACGGCAATGACCTCGAGTCGGTGGAAAAGCTCAACGCGCTCTCGCGCCGCATCTGCGCCGAAACGCCTGACCCGAGCGTCGCCGCGCAGTGGCTCGACGAAACGCTCAAGGGGCGGCGGCACTACTCGGTGCCCGTTTATTACCTGGGCAATTTCTGCGCCGCGGCGGGCTTTTGCCCGGTGTTTGGCGGCACGCTGCGCGACAGCCTGTTCGCGGGCCTTCTTGGCCTCATCATCGGCTTTGTCTCGCGCCAGATGGACAGGCGCGAGACGAACCCGTTTTTCAGCACCATCGTCGAGGCGTTCGCCATGGCGGTGCCGGCGTATCTCGCCGCGGGCTTCCATCTGGTCGACTATATCGACTTTGTCATCATCGGCACCTTAATGATCTTGGTCCCCGGCCTTCTCATCACGACCTCCATGCGCGACATCATTTACGGCGATACGAACTCCGGCATCAACCGCATCGTGCAGGTGCTTCTCTCGGCGTTCGCCATCGCGCTCGGCACGGCGGCGGCATGGCGCGTCACGTCCGGCGTATACGGGCTGACGGTCGCGTCCGGCTCAGCGAGCTATCCCGCCTGGGCACAGGCCGTGATGATTTTCGTCGCCTGTACGGGCTTTTTCATCCTCTTCAATGTGCACGACTGGGGCAGCATTCTCTGCGCGCTCGGCGGCGTGTTCACATGGATGACGTACCTGCTCTGTCGTGATCTGGGCATGAGCATTTACAGCATGAATTTCTTCGCCGCCGTCGTCTCGGCGCTGTATTCTGAGCTTATGGCGCGCTCGCGCAAATACCCCGTCACGTCGTATCTCGTCATCTCGCTCCTGCCGCTGGTGCCGGGCGCGGGCATTTACTACACGATGAGCCTCGGCCTGGGCGGCGATGTGCAGGCCGCGGTGCACAAAGGACTTGAGACCGCGGGCGTCGCGGGCAGCATCGCCGTGGCGATCCTGCTGGTGTCCACGATTTTCCGCCTCGTCACCGCGCAGAACGGGAAAAGCAGAAAGTAGTGTTCGAAAAGTAAAAACTGCCGCCCAAACGGGCGGCAGTTTTTTATTGCAGTGCGTCAATGTAAGCGTTCAGCGCGGCAAAATCGCCGCGGGGATAGGCGTTCAGGTCGCGGTTTTTCGCGTTGATGAGACAGTCGGTCAAAAGAAACACATCCATCCCGACCTCGCGCGCGGCCATGTCCTCGGTCGCGTCGTTGCCGACCATCAGGCACTCCTCCGGCTTGACGCCGAGCGTGCGCGCGACCTCGAGGTAGTAAGCAGGATTCGGCTTGCAGAAGGTCGAGGCCTCGTAGGTCGTGTAAATTTCAAAATCCTCCGGCACAAGGCCCGCCCAGCGGATGCGGTTCTCCGTCGCCATGTGGGGAAAGATTGGATTCGTCGCCAGCGCAACGCGGTAGCCGCACTCTTTGAGCTTATGGACCGTCTCCACCGACGCGGGATTAAAGCCGCAGATGTCGCGCGCGGCGTTGAACTCATTGGCGTAGAAATCCTCGAAAAGGCCCTGGTCGCTTTGGCACTTTTCCTCGCCGTAGATCGCCGCGAACTTCTTCCAGAAGGCCTGCTCGTTCGTGCAGCTGCCGTCGTTTTTGACCATAGCCGCCGTGCCCGCCCAGATGGCGTCGACGAGGGATTTGGGCTCGTAGCCGTAGGGCGCGAGCTTTTTGGCAAGGAACTTAAAGTATCCGGTCGTGAACGCCTCCTGATCCATCGGCAGCAGCGTTCCGTCCAGATCAAATAAAATGGTGGTGATGTTCAATGCGCTTCTCCTGTTCATGTAAAGTAAGTCCATCATAGCCGTTTTTGAGGAGAATGGCAAGAGCATGGGCAAAGAATGCCCGCTCACTCGCCGCGCTCTTTCAAAAGGTCGATGATCTTCTGAAGGCCGAGAAACGCCATGCCGGTCAAAAATGTGGGAGCCCAGCATCGCAGCGCGTCGGAAAACACGAAATGCCACGAGATGGTGTTCGGCCCCGACGCATAGCCTTGACTGCCGGCGGACAGGCCGAGCAGGAACCCCACGATCCAAATGACGACCGTGAGCTTGCCAAAAAAGTCGTCGTCCACAAGGCGGCTCACGCCGCCGCTCCTGCATTTTTGATTCGGGTAAAGCAGCTCGTTCGGATCGGTCGCGAGCGCGTCGCTGATGTGCACCAGCATGTCAAGGTCCGGGTAGGAATTGCCGCGCTCCCAGCTTGAAACGGTCTGGCGGGTGACGGAGAGCTTTTCCGCGAGCGCGTCCTGCGAAAGACCTGTCCTTTTCCGCAGCCGCCGCAGGTTGGAACTGAAATCAGACATAGATCGACCTCCCTTGCTGCTCACATCATAGCAAAAAAGCCACGAGCAGACAAGCAAAGGTTCTTTGCGGGCGGCGTAGAATGAAAAGTCTCGTAGAGTTTCGTGCCGCGCACGGCACGAAATAAATTTAAATTCGTTTTCTGCCGCGACAGAAGGTGAATTGCCGCAGAGCGGCAAGAGAAGCTGCCCTGAGGTGTTTATTTGCCCCGAGTATTTTAATTTCTAACGGAATCCAAAAAAAGAGACAGCTTAAAGCCATCTCTTTTTTGGTGCCTCGTCGGGGATTCGAACCCCGGACACCCTGCTTAAAAGGCAGGTGCTCTGCCAACTGAGCTAACGAAGCATATTCTATTCCAAACCACCGAAGCGGTAAAAATCTGGCAGGGATGGCTGGACTCGAACCAGCGAATGAGGGAGTCAAAGTCCCTTGCCTTACCGCTTGGCTACACCCCTATTGGGAAGAGAGGGCTGGGGCCAAATCCCATCCCTCTCTTTTTGTGGGGTGGGTAAAGGGACTCGAACCCTCGACACCCGGAACCACAATCCGGTGCTCTAACCAACTGAGCTACACCCACCACATATTCTGTATCCGTGCGATATTTGCTGCTTTGCTGAGGGACGCCTTGTAAATGGTACGCCAGGAGGGATTCGAACCCCCGGCCTACTGCTTAGAAGGCAGTTGCTCTATCCAACTGAGCTACTGGCGCAAATTGAATGGAGCAGGTGACGGGAATCGAACCCGCATCCCCAGCTTGGAAGGCTGGTGCCCTAGCCATTGTGCTACACCTGCATGCGCCCTCCGCAAAAATCGTCAGCTCTGTTATAATAGCATCAGTGTCCCGTTTTGTCAACGTTTTTTCAGAATTTTTCTGCACTTTTTTATGTTATCTGAGTAGAGCGCAAAAAAGCCTTGCACCGTCAGCACTTTCCGGCCGCGCGAACGCGCCGCACAGCCGCTCGGGATGCCACTGCACGGCAAAGACGGGGAGCGTCCTGTGGCCGACGGCCTCGACCGTGCCGTCCTCCGCGCAGGCGAAGACCTGAAGCCCCGTCCCCAGCCGCCAGACGGCCTGATGGTGTGCACTGTTGACCGTGCAGCGCGTTCCGTACAGCTCGCGCAGAAGGCCCGGCGCGGTGTTGATGGCATGCAGCCGGTCAACGCCGTCAATTTGACTGTGGCCCTCGATGTGCTGACGCAGCGTGCCGCCAAAATAGACGTTGAGGACTTGCAGCCCGCGGCAGATGCCGATGACAGGCTTTCCCGCGCACAGGAAGTTGTCAATCAGCGTGAGCTCACGCGCGTCGCGTGCTTCGTCGAGATCTTCCGAGCCGTTCAGTGCTTGACCGTAAAAGCGCGGGTGCATGTCGCCCCCGCCGGGCAGCAGCAAAACGTCCGCGTTCTCCGGCGTTTCGGCGAGCGGCGCACCGACCAGCGCGAGCGCATTTTCGTAATTTTTCAGGCGTACCGATAAATAGACAGTCTTCATACGCACAGAATATGTCCCGAATGCGAAAAAAGACCTTGCAAGACGCAAAAAGTTATGGCATAATAGTTTGGCTGATAACAGCGAACTGAATATGCAGCGGTATCGAAGTGGTCATAACGGGGCTGACTCGAAATCTACTCCCGTTAGAGCCACCAAAAAATCTCCAATCCCTTGTGTTTCAAGCACTCACCGGGTTTTATTGAAGTTCATATTTTTGCTTGTTCTATCCTGTTTTTCTATCCTATTCCTGACCTTGTTTTTTTCAAGGATTTAGGATAGAATAGGGATCGACATATTTGGAGGGCTATCGAAGAGGTCATAACGAGAACGACTCGAAATCGTTTGGCCGGTGTTGAGCCGACCCGTGGGTTCGAATCCCACGCCCTCCGCCATAGAAGCTATCAACCTCGGTTGGTAGCTTCTTTTTTATACCCCGAGATGGAAATTGCTTTCCATTGCGCTTGCAGATGTGAGCTTTGATGAGTAATCAAGGTGTGCGTAGATATTTGCTGTGGTTGAAAAATCGCTATGTCCTAACCATTCTTGAATATGTTTCATGGGGACACCGCTGGCCAGCAGGAGGCTCGCACAGCTATGCCTGAGATCATGAAAGCGGATTTTGCGGAAACCGTTCCGTTCCAACAGCCTTGGAAACTGCGATGTGATATAGTTCGGCTTGAACCGATCCCCAATATCATCTACGCAAATATATTCAAGGAATTCTCTGTTATAGGAGCGTCCACATAACTTTTGATTTCTTCCCTGTTGAGCCTTTACCGCAAGCAGCTTTTCATGAAAGTACGGTACAAGCGGGAGCGTTCTACGGCTGGACTTTGTTTTTGTCGTATCCTTTGCAACGATTACACATTTACCATCCAAATTGCAAGAAGTTACGGTATGGCTGATTGTAATGGTGTTTTGCTCAAAATCAATGGCGCTCCATTTTAAGCCAACGATTTCACTTCGACGCAAGCCATAAAATGCACCGAGAAGAACCGGCAATTCCAATTTTGTGCCTGCAACGGCTTCAAAGAGTTTGTTCAACTCATCCCTATCGTAAAAGTTGCCGTAAAATTTGTCCTGCTTTGGCCGCTCAACCTTGTCAGCGGGATTGCTCGGAATCATATCGTTCTTGACGGCGTATTTGAGTGCCTTATGGATATTTGCGTGATAATGAATCACAGACGACGCCTTTACCCGCTGTAATTGCTCCTGATAAAACATTTGAATGTCATGTGCCTGCAAATCCCGTAAGAGTATTTTCTTCTTTCGGAAGTATGGTGCAATAATTGACTTCACAGCATTTACATACGAAGAATAAGTCGGTATGCTGACGGTTGATTTTACAATCTCAAGCCATTGTTCCATGAAGTCTGCAAATAGCACATCGTCACCAGCTTTGGCATTGGCATATTTTCTCCGTTCTTCCATGAGCATCTGTTCTGCGCGTTTTTTATTGCCCTTGATCGTTAAGCCTGTCGAGATCCATTTGGGCTTTCTTCTTCCTGCTGAATCTGTCAGGTTTAGAATGATGTAATAATAGCCATTTTTCTCATGCAGATGGCCCGCTACCATGTTAATCCTCCTTTCACACAAATCGGAGGCCATAGGATTTCTGCTGTCGGCCTCCTTATAGTATCACCTGTCACCCAGCAATGCAAAAAACACAGCCTTAGATAAGAAAGGCCCGTTTCATTCCGGTCGGATTACTTGCAGATATTCCAACAAATTGATTTTCGGAATGCGATATGCGCGGCCTATTTTCAAGAAACGAATCTGGCCAGTCTGTAATAGCTTGTATCCAGTCTTTTTGCCAATTGACAAAGCCCTGCACATCTCATCAATAGACATTACATCAGGGTAATCATTTAGCATAAAACGAATTGCATTTTTTCGCATGACTACCTCCTATAATTACTTTTGATTTAATGAAAGCGACAAAACCGGATGGCCTCTGGCAGCAGCCCACGGGAATCTCACCCCGGCCCATGCTGATGGGTGCGCCGCGCAATGCTTTGAG
>ENA-ORRQ01001343-ORRQ01001343.1-human-gut-metagenome-genome-assembly--contig:-NODE-1343-length-18856-cov-4.852721_pt1 | contig 18856 bp, 15 predicted proteins | sample MGYA00242177_ERZ509138 | MGnify/ENA primary metagenome ERZ509138 (study PRJEB26280, sample SAMEA2338628) | human gut metagenome | biome: human gut; feature: human-associated habitat; material: faeces... | reverse complement strand
ACATTGATGCTTGGACTACCGAGCACTTGTCCAAAAACTGGGTGACAGAACGAACCAAAACACTCAAACAAGTGAGTTAATATTGGAACATAGAACTGGACACCCTAGTAAGCAAAATATTTAAAAAGTATGGCTGGAGGTAGCGTGTTTTTTGTGAACCTGTGGATTTGTTTTATAAAACACATATTTAACCCATAAAATGCGAGAAAAACAAGTTTTATTTCGAAATTTCATCTGTTTTTTATTCTTTTCTTTCCATTTTAGCGATATTTTTCGTATATTCGCATTCGCAATCGGGAAACCGACAACGCAAAAAATAAAAAAAGAATGCAAAAACAAATATCTTATGGCAAAGATTATTGTAAGAAACCAAACGATAAAGACGCTAACCAAGGATGGTGTTGATTACATCTGCATTACCGATATAGCAAGGCAGAAGAATCCCATTGAGCCCAAAGATGTGGTAAAGAATTGGTTGCGTTCCAAAAATACCTTAGAGTACTTGGGACTTTGGGAGCAGTTGAACAACCCTAATTTTAAAGGGGTCGAATTCGACCCCCTTTTGAAAGAAGCGGGCTCGAATGCTTTTACGATGAGTCCGACTCGATGGGTGGAACTAACCAATGCAGTAGGTATCGTATGTAAGAATGGGGCGAATGGAGGCACTTATGCCCAAAGGGATATTGCCTTTAAGTTTGCCAGTTGGGTATCCGTGGAGTTCGAACTGTATTTGATAAAAGAGTTTCAACGCCTGAAGGAAGAAGAGCAAAAGCAGATAGGATGGTCTGCCAAGCGTGAGCTGTCTAAGATAAATTATCGTATTCATACGGATGCAATCAAGGCAAATCTCATCCCAGCTGAGGTGACTCGTGAACAGGCTTCCCTGAAATATGCCGATGAAGCAGATGTCTTGAACATCGCCATGTTCGGAATGACAGCAAGACAATGGCGTGAACAGAATCCCGACAAGAAAGGCAACATTCGTGATTATGCCAGCATCAATGAGCTTATCTGCCTATCGAATATGGAGAACCTCAACGCTGTGTTTATCAACGATGGAATGCCTCAGTCTGAGCGACTGATAAAACTCAATCAGATTGCCATTCAGCAAATGAAGATTCTTGAGGATACTGGTGGAAGAAAGCTTTTGCAGTAGATATGTACGTTTTACTGCATAATTCGCCACTTTTGCGTTAAAATTTCATAGCAAATTCTTTATTGCCAATACTTTTGGTTAATTTTGCACTCAAAATTTCAAGATGGTGCGTCATAACTTACGACAAACCCTCTTTGAATTGTAATAGTTCACGGATTGTTAAACTAAAAATAGAGTAAATAAGAAACAGACATAACACAAGAATGAAACGCTAAGGACTTGTACGATTCTAAGAATCGGCAATCAAAATGAGACTAAGAACAGAGGCCAAGACCTCGCATTTTTAACTCGGCGTTTCCGTTCTATACTTTTTGGATATTGAGCTTTTATGCTCTTGTTCTCTAATCAAGAATACCGCCAATCATTCAACGTACGAGGACAAGCAGGCAGAAGGTTCACGCTCATAAGGCGTGGACTGTTCTGTGCTTGTTGTACGTGCAGGTCACTTGGCGGTAACCTTTGATTAGACAAGCTACGGAACGGTTACACGCCTTTTTTATGTCAAAATCAATAAAAAAAATTGCATTTTATTTCTTATTGGCAGTTTTACTGAACAGCATATCTTCTTGTAAAGATTCAGGGGACAATGTCAATAACATTAATAGTTCGCCTTATTATGAAGTAGTGAATAATCTTAGCATCCTCAAAGAGGATGGGTTGTCTTTTATTAAAGATTCGATAAAGTCAGACTCTCTTGTCGTTTTTGCAGGAAATACCCCAAATAGCATTATTCCACAAGTGGGTTCTAACATTTATATCCCAGTTTCCCAGAAATCTCCGTATGGGATGTTAGCAAAGGTTATGTCTGTAAATAAAGGTTCAGATATTTCTGTTGTTACCCAAGCCTTACCATTAGAGGATGTCTTTGAGTATCTTTCTGTTGACACTACGCTTTCTGTTATCACAGAATTGGATGGGGTATTCGATAAAGAAGGAAAGCCATTAGACTACGAGATTGTTGACACTGCGGAAATGAATACAGACATAAATGTTCAATCTCAACATTTTAACAATAGTTCCATAAAATCAAGAGCAAGTTTCAAATACGACTGGGATTGGAAAAAGGAATGTTTAAAGTTCCCTATAAAACTTTACAAAGGTAATAGTGGAAAAGACAAAATAACCATTAATGGAATGGTTTATGTCGGTTTTGACAAATTTGATCTTGACATTGACGTAAACAAGTTCAAGGTGAACTATATAAAATTAGATGCAACACCATATGTAAAATTGGCTGCGGAAAGTGTTGTATCCACAGAAAGTAAGGTCGAATTAGAAGATAGGATTGGACAACTTCGTTTTAAGGTGACCGTACCTACTCCAATAGGAGTACCAGTGATAGTACCAATAACGCTCTATATGTATGGTACATGTGGAATAAAGGGGGAATTGTCTGCAAAACTTGGACTTCAATATAAGTATAACTGTAATTGTGTTGCAACCTACAAAAATGGACAATGGACAAGCAAGGCTACACATGGAGGTTTCAACAATAAGAGTCCTTGGATTGTTAGCGAATTTGACGTAAAAGGTGAAATTTATTCAGGTGCTCGCATTGGTTTATTAGCAGGACTATATAGCGCAACAACAGGCATAGGATTTAATTTTACGCCAAAGTTCTCAATTGGTGCTGAAGCAAAACTATCTTCTCCAAATTTGCTAAAAGCAAATCCTGAAGTTGGCCTAAACCTTTTAGTTGGAAGTGATGTTTATTGTGTTGCAGAAATTTTTGGAAAGAAACTTGGAAAGTATTCATTGAAATTTCCAGATTACACTTTATGGTCAACCAAAATGTACTTGCTTCCAAACATAGAAAACTTTACTGCAACAGGTGCAAGTTCTTCGGCTGATATAAGTTGGAGTCATAATAGTTTATACTTTCTTGAACCTATCGGAATAGAAACAGGAACAACAATTTTTGGTTCAGACAAAACAACTGAACTAAAATCTTATACGCCATCTCCAACTAATAAAAATAATATGGGATACTGTACTTACAATGTAACGGCTACAGGTCTTAATTCTGGCAGCACATACTATGCTGCCCCATTTGCTTCATGGAAAGATTTCAAATGGTTTGGTGATAAAGAAAAATAACAACTGAAGCGGGATATACCGTTTATTGGAGATGCCAAGGGCGTGAAGACATTTGGAGTAAGCATATTGATATAAATTCCACAAATACCAATATCGACATGACATTCGACGCTCCTACATATACAGGACAAACTAAGAGATATTTAAAAGCTTCTTACAATCCAATGACTCAAAGTATTTCAGGAACTGTCGAAACACTATTTTATGACAATCATAATGATAGAAGAATAGACGGATTTTCTTTAGATTTAAGTGCTTATGATACAGGGTATATCACAAATAGTAAAGTCTTGGACAATGGTGCTTGTTACACCCAAATTAGATTTGTTAAAGATGGGCATACAGTTAATGCTAAAAATAGAAGCAAGAAGATTAAAGACGATTCTATAGGATTAGAACCATGTGGGTATGGCGAACGTATAATAAAATAGTTAAGGTAGGTCTGATATGAAAAAGATAATTGGATTTTTAATAATGCTTGCGACTTTAGTAGGTTGTAGCAAAAATGATGATGTATTTTTCTCTATCTCACAAGAAGAAATTTCTTTTGATGTTTCTGGTGAAGAGCAAATTATATCCATAACAACAAATGGAGAATGGAGTTGTAAATATAGTGCTGATTGGATATTAGTTCGCGAACAACAAAATAAGATACGTATAATTGCTGATAGAAATTCCTACGCAGAACCTCGAATGGCTATTGTTCAAGTTTTGTGTAATGGGAACGTTTGCGGTACAATTACTGTCAACCAAGCAGGAGTTTTATTAGAAGTGGATAAAACAAACATTGATGCTACCTCTGCAGGAGGAGTACAAAGTATTATATTGCATTCTAACTCATCTGACTACACAATAGAGTGTACGGATGATTGGTTGGATGTGAAAAGAAGTGAAGATGCTATAAATATCAATGTACAACGTAACTATAGCATGGAAGATAGAATGGGGAAAATAATAATAACTCAAGGAGCTGTCACAAAGACTTTGTACGTAACCCAAAAAGCAAGTCAATGGTTTAATAGTTTCCAAATGATTGATGTAGAAGGAGGTACTTTCTTTATCGGTGCACAAAAAGATAATCCAGCATTGCAAGAGTATGACAAAGATGCCTATCCAATAGAATCCCCAGTTCATTCTGTAACTCTAAGCAACTATAGCATTGGTATTTTTGAGGTTACTCAGGCACAATGGGTAGCTGCTATGGGCAATAATCCTTCTATACATCAAGGCGAAAATCTTCCAGTAGAAAACGTTTCATGGAATCAAGTTCAAGAGTTTATAAAATTGCTTAATCAAAAGAGTGGATTAAATTATCGTTTACCAACAGAAGCAGAATGGGAATATGCAGCAAAGGGTGGTGCAAAATCTCAAAACAATAAATTTAGCGGATATTCAGTATTAGCAGCTTGTGGTTGGTACTATTCTAATAGCGAATCTTCTACTCATGAGGTGGGGAAAAAATATCCAAATGAACTAGGACTTTATGATATGAGTGGTAATGTTCGCGAATGGTGTAATGATTGGTTTGATTATTACACAACTGCAAAAGTGAATAACCCTCAAGGTCCCAATAGTGGAAATATGAAGATAAACAGAGGCGGAAGTTGGAGTACTCCTGCAATAAATTGTCGTAACTGTTATCGCCATACAGATTTTCCAAATGAGGGTTCTCATGACTTAGGATTTAGATTAGCATTAAGCGAGTAAGCAATTCAAAAGAGACAATCAGTTAGACAACGCTGTTTGTCTCTTTTTTATTTAAGTGGCTTGCCACTAATGCGGTCTGCCATCTTGATGCCGAACGGTGAGGGAGAATCCATATAGTTGGTTTCCTCCGTGAAGAGGCAGGTTGCCTGTTCGATGAAGGTATGGAAACTCTCCTCTGACGGAAAATCACCCTCGTTGCCGGGTATCGATGCCCAGAAAAGTGTCGGACAATCCACCGTATTGTGGCGTGGCACACATTCCATGCTTGCCAACTGACTGCCCACATCATTGCGAAGATGCTTCAACTCCTCCATATTCTCGCCCCATGCCAGGACATTGAAATGGGCACGGACTGACTGCAAGCCTTGTGAATGAGCCTCGTTCAGATACTCGTCAATCCATTCCTTGTTGATTGCGTTCTGACGGCTGTACCTTGACAGCGAGTGCATGTTACGTGCGGTCTTCTCGAACTTCAGCAAGGTCTCGTCACTGTTGTCTATGAATACATACTGGTTATAGATATGGTTGCAGGACAACAGCAAACCAACTGGAGCGGCAAAGGAAAGTCGGCAGTCACTTCGGTCAGTTGACAATCGCTCAAAGCGGTTGTCCGTAGATACTTCCGTTGGCAGGTCTTCCGTTTGTGACAAGGTATGCAGACAAAGATGTTTGTTTCCTATACGCATACCACTTGCAGACAATTCCATATCCTCCAAACATTGCACGTTCTCCGTGGAGAGCGAGAGGTCTTGCCTACAAGTCCCGTTGTCCGTTCCGTGCCTGTGATTTCCTCATCTGTCAGTCTGCGTAAGGAGATATAGCCGGAGTCGTTGATGATTCTTGCGAACTGCTCCACGGCATCGAGGAATCTTGCTACCGTTTCCTTGTCCTTGATTTCCTTGGGGATGATATGCCCACGGCACAAGGTGGAAAAATTGCTCTGGTGTGCCATGCGCTCCTTGGAGGTCTTGGTAAGGAACAGGTAACACTGGTGATGCAGGTAAGGACGCTCATTGAAGTGTCGCTCATAGCTTCTTGACAGAAAGCTCATGTCGCTATTCTGCAAGTCCGGCGCATAGTTCTCTTTCACGAACCAGTCCTGCTTGTGGACAATGCTGTAGTCGGGCAGCACCTTGATAGCTTTGCACCATGTGGCATGTACCGACTCATACTCCTGCGATGTTACCGTGAAGATTTCGGGGAGCGTCACCTCGTAGGCGACCGTGATGTCGCCATCCTTGGAGATAATGCAGCCTTGCTCCACGGCAAGCAACGGGAACTTGCTTTCAAGGGTGCTTGATTTTCTGATATTTCTCATTCTTCTTTCTTTTTCCTAATTTCCGCAATACTATAATTTAAGATTTCTTATAAGAACCTGAGCAACAATAAAATAGTTAAAGAAATATATAAAAGTCAAGTTTGTTGCGTAAAAAACAAGACTTTTATTAACTTTGCCTCGTAAAAAAGGAAATAAACATGGTTAAAACAAGACTGATTTTTGTATTTAACAAAATAAACGGTTATGGTAAAGAAGCATAAAGGACATTATTGTAAGATTTGCGGAGAATACAAGTCGAATGAGTCATTTTCGGGGAAAGGTCATGCCCAACACATTTGTAAGAAGTGCATGAATGATACGAAGAGCGGCAATAAGAAAGTTTTGGACTTGCCTTTCGGGGACAATGAGTTTGAGATAGTCGATGCCGATGAATATATTGCTACTATTTTATATGGCAACAACGAAGAACGAGAGTTCAAGACATTCAAGAAACTCAACCGTGAGCAACAACTGGTGTTGAAAGCAATAGTGCAAGATAAAGTTACGCTCTATTGGCAAGTTCATCGACAGATACCTGTAAACGACAAGCTAAAACAACTCAGAAGCTCTGTCAATACTGTAGTATATGAACAGTTGGACTTTGCTATAAAGGATGATACGATGTTCAAAGCCTACATGCAAGAGCAAGTTATCGCTGTCATAAACAAGATATTGCGACCGGAAAAAGAGCAGAATTACCTATAGCGGCTTCATCATTAAATCCCTTGTTCAACAGTAGCAGATTGTGCGACCACGGCAAAAGTGCTACGCTACGTAGCACTTTTGCATCATGCCCAGCGTAACGCTCATAAAATTTCTTCATGTTCCAAAGTTAACGTGGTTAAACATTCCAAGGATGGAGTTGACAACAACTCTAATTTTAAAGGGGTCGAATTCGACCCTCTTTTTGAAAGAAGTGGGCTCAGTAGTTACCTATTATTATTTCATCTTTAGCCCATTCCCTTTGTTTTCTTTTATTTATGTAAATAATATTCCAGGAAGAGACAGTTAAGAAGAAAACACCCATAAAATGGGGAAAGAAGAGATTGAAAATTTTCCCTTAAGGATATTTATTTTTTTCCTTAAGGGAAAATGCTTTTTTCCTTAAGGGAAATAAAATCTTCCCTTAAGAGATTTTTTCATCACATTTAACTTGTAAAGCTATTTTTATTACTAATCTTATGTTTTATAAGGTCGTGGACGCAATATTGCTATTCGTTGGCAAAGAAAATGCAAACGAGTGCAAAGAAAGCTTGCTTTCAATTTGCCGAGTGCAGCTTTTCTTCTGCAAAGATACGACTTTTCCTCGTAACTTCCAAGGTTTTTGGGGAAAATGTGGGGATGATGATAATGAAAAAATGAGGGTTTCAACATAAAGTCACCTTCAGAAATAGCTTCTCAAAAATAACAATTAAAATTTCATTCTCCTTTCACAATCATCAGAATATACTTATAATCAGTTGCTTAAGTGTGAAAGGAGAATTCTCTGAAACAACAATAATAATCAGTAGAAAGGACTATTCATATAAGGAGAAGGAAACTTAGTCTAAGGGAGAAAGCAACTATCACAAAAGGAATAGAAAAGGCTTCTTTGTATCGGATGACCCGGGTCATCCATATAGATGACGGGAGTGAGCCATATAGATGACCCGAGTCATCCATATAGACGAACTTAGTCGTCCAGCCGATAACTCACCTCTTTTCTCCTGCCAATATCTATCCCTCATCCTTCTGGTTACTATCCTTTATCCCAGCATTCATAACACAGACACCCACTATTCATTATCAAAGCACCCACTATTCATTATCTAAACACCCACTATTCCCTATTGGAGCAAGGCACATCGCCATATTTAAGCTTAGCCATCAATTACCATCTCAAAATAAAGAGATTTTTCGGCTCAGGGGAGATTGTCCGTGGATAAGACAATCTCCCCTGAGCCTTTTTCTTTCCATTCTTGGTAATCGCTTTTTGAGTTATATACATTAGTTCATTCCTGCAGAATGGCACTTTTCTATATTTTGAGCATTAATAATTTAAACTGTTTTTGTCTAACAAGAAGTCTTTCAGCCCGATTGTAAGGATGCCATCTTCATTTCTCTTGGGCTTGATATCATCTTTCACAATGATTATTTTCTTGAAAGAGTCCTTAATTCTCAATAGTGATGCCGATTCCTGCGCCTCTTTTTCTAATGTTGGCATGGCGAAAGCTGACTGAATGTAATATCGCTGACTTCCTTGATTCACCACAAAATCCACCTCCAACTGCTTTCTGAACAACTTGCCACTTTTGTCTGGCTCTCTGACTTCCACCATACCCACATCTACATGATATCCTCTCGTACGCAATTCATTGTATATGATATTCTCCATGATATGTGTCTCTTCTTGCTGGCGAAAGCCTAAGAGAGCGTTTCTGATTCCAAGATCCGAAAAGTAATATTTTGCCAAGGTGTTGATATACTTCTTCCCCTTGATATTATATCTGATGGACTTTTCCACAAGAAACGCATCTTCTAAAAAACCTAGATACTTGTTTATCGTCTGATGATGAATGGCCACATTCTTGACACTCTTGAATGTATTGGCAAGCTTCGTTGGATTGCATGGAGCACCAATGGAAGAGGCGATAATTCGCAGCAATTCATCAAACTCTCCCATGTTTTTTATCTTATGGCGTTCCAACACATCTACGAGATACACACTCTTATACAAGTTATTCAGATAATCTTCTTTTTTCTTATCTGTATCAAGCGTCAAAATAAGAGGAAGCCCTCCGTATGTATAATAATCTTTCCATGCATTGTCTATTGTCCCTTTATATCCTTCACAGTATTCAGAGAATGACAATGGAAATAAATGTATCTCATCACCTCTACCACGGAACTCTGTCACTACATCCGTCGATAGAAAATGCGAGTTGCTGCCTGTAACATATACATCTGCATTTGATATATGCAGCAAGCTATTCAATACATCTGTAAACTCTTCTACCATCTGTACCTCATCAAGCATGATGTAGTAGAGATTTTTGTCTGTTATCTGCTCCTTGATGTATTTCAACAGATTATCAGGATCACGCAGTTCCTTATTGGTACGATCATCGAGGGCAACCTCTATGATATGGTCATCTGAAATCCCTTGCGAATTTAGATACTCATGAAATAACTTGAACAGAAGATATGACTTTCCACATCTTCTGATACCTGTAATAATCTTAATCAAGCCATTCCTTTGGCTTGCGATAAGTTGGTCTAAATATTGTTGTCTTTTAATATCCATAATTATACTATATTATCAAAAAGTGGCAACATTACCACTTTCCGTCACTGCAAAGATACAAAAAATATCTAAGAATGCGCAACTTTATTATCAAAAAGTGGTAAACTTACCGTTTTTCGTCACTAAAAAGGCTCAAACGAAGGTTTTTACCATGATTTACAAGCAAAAAGTGGTAGTTTTACCACTTTTCGTCACTTTCCCATTTTCTAGTTCCCCAAAAATGACATAAATGGTTCAGAAGAGATTGTCTATCCACGGACAATCTCCCCTGAACCGATTTTTCCTTTCACACTTAACTCTCTTATTTTCAATACAATCTACATTCCGTGAAAGGAGATTTATGATTCACCTTAAATATTTCTAACTGTACGGTTGAAACGAAAAAAGGCAGCTCTCGGAATGCGAGAGCCGCCTTTTAATTATGAACACACAAACATATATGTGTGTACTATTTGTACAAAATGTTATTTCACTCCAACAAAGGCATAAGCACCTGTGATATCATTAAAGTAGATATTATATGTACCTGCAGGAACAGAAATGTTGCTGCTGCCACCAGAAGTGATAAGAGTACCCTTACTCTCATAGTTCTGACCTTCAGCAAAACCCCAGTTTCCATCATCGCGCCACTTGTGATCAGCACGAATCTTCAAGCCACCAGCAGGAATCTCTTGCTTGGCAAGATACCAATTGTGAGGAGCCACTTGCTTCAAGTCGATGTCATCACCATCATTCCACTTGCCACCTACACCTATCAGGCTAACATTCTTAAACTCTGTAGGATTCTGGTTGGCAAGTTTTGTCCACTTGTAAGTCATGGTAGAGAAGTCGGCAGTGAATGTATAGTAAGCATCCTTCTCAGGGCACACGATAGCACCACCATTGGCTTTCAACTTACCCTCAGCTGCACTTGCGCCATCACCAACAGCAGAACCAAAAGCATTATTCCAATTGCCAAAGTCACTGCCGAGCCAAATCTTCAAGTTAGCATCACCTGTCCACTTTGTAGTAAAGTTCTGAACCATAGCAGACTCAGCTGTCATCAAGCAAGACATGTTTTTGTCGCTCCAACTTTGCAAAGCGCCTACAAGGTAATATTCAGGAGATATTTGCTTGATGCTATAAGTATAGTCCATCATGTTGATAGTAATCTGATAGATGCCTGCCTTAGCTATCATTGCAGCATTAGGAGCATCTGTTGTTCCATCGTCCTTTGTGACAGATGTAACCAATGTACCACTCATTGCATCATCACCATTCTTTGTCACACCTAAAACACCCTTAGGGTCATTTTGGATTTCCCAAGGATTACCTGCATCAATATTTCCTTGTGGAATAATCTTCCAATACTGATTGTCCTTGGTCGTTGTTACCATCAAGGTGAACTCAGGATCCTCATATACATCGGCATCAGAGTGGTTGAACTTGACGCAATCGGCAAGGGTCCATTTTCCTTCGCCATACATATCGCCTACGAGATAATAATTGCTGGCAATATATGGAGCCTTAGGAGTTACAACGATATTGATGCTGCCTGCGTCGATGAGGACTGCTTGTCCATCCTTGACAGCATCCAAATAGACATGAGCATCAAATGTGCGAGCAGTTGGTCGCTTACCATAGGCATTGACAACCAAGTCGCTAAGATCGGCAGCTGCTGCACGACCTTCAATACCCGCATTGAAGGTAGTCTTGGTAGCTCCTTCAACACCTTGTGGAGTTACTTCCACACGAGCATCTGCCAACTGGAAACCTTCTGGAAGAGCAGCTGTGCTCAATGTGAAGGTGCTGACACTATCTTCGCTAACATTTGCCAAATCAATGGCATCAGCTGCAGTCGCAGTCAAACCAGGTATAGTTATGGCTTCTTCCTGTGGGTTAGTCTGTGGATTTGCCCAATCATTATAGTCATCTCCACATGAAGCCATTGCCATACCCAAGAAAGCGAATGCTATATATTTCGAAAGATTTTTCATATTGTTTATTGCTTAAGTGAATAAAGTTTGTAGGGAAGTTGGTGGCTAACACCACCAACTCTCTGATATTATTTCAGGCTACCCTTGCCTGTAGAGAAGTTCAAGTACATCTTCTGACCTACGGCGCAAGCGAGACGAGGTTTTTGGTCACCACCAGTACCACGGTAAGAAATCTGATCACCATCCAAGATAAACTCAGAGTGCCACCAATCGTTACCAGGAATCTTGACGTAAACACGCAAGCCATCACCATCATCACCACCAGGGCAAGCACCAGTTAATGCAGGAGATACGAAGTCGCCATCCTGAGTAGTTGGAATCTCAAACTTACCAGCCTCGTTCAATTCACCCCATGCAGAGTCACTAATACAAGGACCCATCAACCAAACGTTTGGCTCGTTGAACTGAACATTGTACTTGATGTCACGACCTTCAACAGTTGCTGTGACAATCATCAGATACCATCCTGGAGTAGTAGAACTGATGTTTCCTCCATTTGATGAAATCTTATCCTTCAATTCGCCATCAACAGTAACATCAGCATATCCCTTTTCGTTACCATCCCAAGCCTTGTCTGTATTAATCTTCACACCTGATTCATCAATCCAAACCATGCGCCAGTACATCTCTGGATGTTCATAGACTGGGATAAACTCGAAGCAATTGCCCCAATCCCATCCGCAGAAATTACCTACTACGTAGAGGTGATCTGGTACTGTCACTGGAGTCAAAGAGTAGAGCAAGTGAACATTACTCAATGTAACAACATTAGAAAGAAAGTCTGTGCCTTCTATCTCATCACCAGTTTCAGTGGTCATCACGGCACGCATACGAACATAAACAGGAATATCCATTGGGAAATCTGCCTCTGTCTTACCAGCTTCCAACTCTAGATTAGTGAGAGCAGTTGCCAAAAGTGAAGCATCCACATCTGCCTTTGCAGAATAGAAGTTTTGCTCAATGGTTGCGCAATCACTCATATCCTCTTTCAAAGATACTTGTACATTATACTTGGTTGCAGCAGGGAAGCCATAGTTTGGCTGAGAACAAGTGAGCTGCAAAGTGCTAGAGTGCGCAAGGTCGATATTATTGCTTGCAATAGCTGGAGTATTGAGTACAAACTCCGTTGGAGTGGTGATGGTTGGATTGTCGTCACGATCGTCGGAACAAGCAGCGAACATTACCAATCCCATCATCAGCAGTAAAGCTGATTTTAATATCTTTTTCATATCTTATATTTTTACATGAATAAATGTTTAGTCTGGGTAGCCAGGATTCTGATGCAAGTTGCTGTTACTCTGAATCTGAGTCAAAGGAATAGGATAAACATTCTTGTAAGACTCAAAGCTGGTACCAGCTTTCTCGCCACCTTTCCAATCCCAGTTGTAACCAGTGTTACCACCGAAGAGGTTGAAACGTACCAATGTGGTACGACGGATACCCTCGAAATAGAACTCACGAGCCCATTCATCACAAATCTCACTCAAAGAATAGCTTGAAGACTCAGGACGAGTAGTAGCATGAGCACGAGCACGAAGTGCATTCAGCGCCTTTGTACCATCAGCAGTAGTATTGCTATTATTCAAGCGAGCATCTGCCTCAGCATAGTTGAGGTAAGCCTCTGCTGCACGCATGAAAGGCCAATCCATATCCGCAAAAGATGGATCACCATGGCTAGAACCGTCACTATTGTAGTTGATAAACTTACATACGCCATAACCATATTTATCCTGAGTAATATCATCAATTTCGTATGGTCTGTCCTTACCCCAGAAGATGGCACGGTCATCGTTAGCTTTCTTGGTCATCTCGTAAGAAGGAACTTCAGGTGCTACAGAGTTAGGAAAGAACTTCTTCAAGAGAGCGGTACGTGGGTGCAAGCCCTGCCACTGCTGGCCAACTACATCATTAGAACCTTCTGGATCGTCAGCGTTGACATGGTATTTTGGAGTAAATGTACCAGCAATGAGGAAGAGTGAGTTACCATAGCTAGCTGTCTTTCCTGAGATGTTGACAATAGGGAAAATCAACTCCTTAGCAGCAGAACTCTTGTCGTTATCACCCATGAACACCATCTGGTATGCACTCCACTTACCATCTGCTGTACCAGTGGTATTGATATCGTATGGAGAATCCATTACCTTCTTGGCATATTCTTTGGCCTTTGCCCACTCAGCAGTACCTGTATAAACTTCAGCATTGAGATAAAGCCTTGAGAGCAACAACCAACAAGCAGCCTTATCAACTCGGCCATAATCAGCGTCACTACCAGTCTTCACTCTTGGCTCGGAGAGGTTTGGCTCTATCTCAGTCAACTCATTGACAAGCCATTCATACATTTCCTTGCGTGACTTCTGCTCAGGCTTACCCATAGACTCAGAGAATGGTACATTTCCGTACGCATCCATCAAGAGATAATATTGCATGGCACGGAGGAAACGGCACTCAGCTGCCTTGGTTGCGTCATCACTACCTGCTACCTCAAGATATTGGTTACAGAATGTGATACCCAAGGTCAAACGGGTGAAGTACAATTTAACCCAAGCATGTGAAGGGTCAAACTTGGCAGAGTTCAATTCCTGCAAACCATCACCCCAGTTACAAGTAGCCTCATCTGTAGGCAACTCATTGATGTTCCACATGGCACGTACCAAACCTGTCATACCATTGTCGGAAAAACCCTTTACATCGCAATCATCATCACTATTGCTACCACTACCATTTCCGTTGATACCGAAGTTGGCGTAGCATTTGTTCAAAAGTCCGTCGTTGTTAACCTCAAGGTCAATCTTTGGACTGATTGGCTCTTTGTCAAGGTCGCTCACGCACGATGTTGAAGCCATTCCCAAGATGAGGGCTGCAGCAGGTGCAAAAACAGTCTTTATATATTTTTTCATTGTCGTAATTCTTTAAGTTGTTTAGAAATTCAAGTTCACACCAAGAAGGAAGGTGATAGGACGTGGATAGACATTGTTATCAATACCACTTACAACCTCTGGGTCAAGACCATCATACTTGGTAATTGTGAATACGTTGCTGATAGAACCATATACACGACCAGAGATTCCCTTCCAAGAACTTGCCTTAAACAAGTTGTTGAATGAATAACCCAAGGTGATATTGTCCATCTTCAAGAATGAAGCGTTCTGCACGAAGTAGTCACTGAGTTTAGAACTGTTTGCATCAGACATCCATCCCAAAGACTTGACATATCGATTGGCGAGGAAAGAACCCTGACACCAAAGTGAACCTGTTGTCTTCAGACGCTGTGCTTGCTCAAACTGATTATATACATAGTTGCCAATGCTTGCACGGAGAGAGAAGCCTAAGTCGAAGTGTTTGTACTCTACTCTTGTTGAGAAGCCCATTGTGACAGGTGCCATTACGCTCTTGTAGAGATAGCGGTCAGAGTCAGTGATAACTCCATCACCGTTTCTATCCACAACAGCACCCTCTACAGGCTTGCCATCCTTATCATACAACTGCTGATATACATAGAATGAGTTAGCTGCGTAACCAGTCTGATAAGCCAACACCTTATTAGAAGAGTCGATATTGTCACCGGTAAGAACAGGATCGCCATTGTCACTTACACCATTCAAGTCTGTAATCTTGTTATCGTTATAGGTGAAATTATAGCTCATCGTCCAATACCAGTCCTTTGTGCTAACAGGAACCCAGTTCAAGGAAATCTCAACACCCTTGTTCTCCAAGGAACCGATATTTTGCAAACCTCTATCGGCAGAACCTGCAAGTGCTGCTACAGGAGCAGAGTTGATCAAGTCCTTAGTCTTACGCTTATATACATCAATCGTACCATTGAGGCGATTGTCCATGAATCCAAAGTCAAGACCTGCGTTGTAAGTCTCTGTGGTCTCCCACTTCAATTTGTCGTTGTAGTAAAGAGGAGTATAGATGCTACCATCACCGATTACTGGATAGTTACCGAAGTTCTGACCCTTCTTGTACTGCTTGAACCAGATATAGTTGCTGATACCTTCCTGCTGACCAGTCTTACCATAACCGAGACGAAGCTTCAAGTTGCTCAACCATTTTACATTCTTGAGGAATCCTTCCTCATTGACACGCCAAGCAAATGCGAATGAAGGGAACAAGCCCCAGTGATCAGCAAAACGTGAAGAACCATCATCACGTACGGTCACTGTGAGATAGTAACGATTCAACAATGTATAGTTGGCACGACCAAAGAATGATACGAGATAGTTCTCATACTTATCATAATCAGGAGTATCCTTGAAGATTTCACCTGCGTTAGGACTGGTAGAAGGATAGTACTGCTTCCAACTGTTGTTGTAACGGAAGAAGAAGTGCTGATACTCATAACCACCCATGATGTCGAAGTGGTGAATCTTATTGAAGTCCTTGTAATACTGAGCGTATGCACTCAACAAGAGGTTGCGCTTCAAGTTGGAATTATCCGTGATGCCACCATAATAGATGGTAGAAGGATATGAAGTAGGTTGATTTTCTGTTACAGTACCCTTAGCAACCTCTGCACCCAAAGTCATATGGAGACGCAAGTCCTCAAATCCATGTACCTTATAGTCAATGTCTGCGCTACCGATGAAAGAGTTCACTTTCTCTACGTTACCACCGAGTTCAAGAAGTGCCAAAGGGTTGCTGGTAGCATCCTTGAATCTAGTATATGGCCATTGTGAATCATTGTAACCACTGGCAGATGTAAGCCAGTTGAAATAGCCACCGAAGTTATTAAGTGTCTGTTGCTTACCACTTCCAAGCATAGCTAAGTCTCTCTCAGAAGTAAAGTCGTATGGACTTTGCGTAGGGTCAAAAGTGATGGCTGCACCAATGGCACCTGTATCTGCCTTCTTTGCTTTGGAGTGCATACCCTTGGCATTGAGATTGAGTGTCAAGTGGTTGTCCAACAAAGATGGATTGAGGTTGATGGCTGCGGTATAACGCTTGTAATCTGAGTTCTTAAGAATACCCTCTTGACCTGTGTAACCTAAAGAAACACGATATGGAAGGGACTTACCTGCAGAACCCGCTACACTAATGTTATGGTCATGGCTGACAGCTGTACGATAAATCAAGTCTTGCCAATCTGTATTGGCTGTACCCAAAGCCTTGACAGCATCATCGTCCTCCGCAAAGTTAGATTTGATAAAGGCGCGATACTCATCGCCATCCATCATATCGTATGTTTTTTTCTTCTCAGAGATTGATACGGAACCTGAGTAGCTTACCTGTGGCTTCTGTCCCTTGCTTCCCTTCTTGGTTGTGATGATGATAACACCATTAGAACCACGAGAACCATAAATAGCTGTCGCAGAAGCATCCTTCAAAACATTGAAAGATTCAATATCCTGAGGGTTGATAGTTGAGAGGATGTTTGAACCTGTGTTACCTACCTTATTATTATCCATAGGAACACCATCGATTACGATCAATGGTTCGTTGGATGCGTTCAAAGACGAACCACCACGAATACGGATCTGGGTACCAACGCCTGGCTCACCAGAGTTGCTAGTCACATTGACACCGGCAATTTTACCAGAAATCATGTCCTGTGCATTAACTACAAGACCTTTGTTTTTAGAGTCTGGTGTCAAAGCTGTTACAGAACCTGTAAGGTCTGACTTCTTAACGGCACCATAACCGATGACTACGACTTCGTTCAAAGCCTTTGAGTCATCCTGCAAGGTAATGCTCATGTTATTAGCTGCTTTCACTGTCTGCGGAGTCATTCCCAGATAGGTGAAAGTAAGATTGGTACCTGGAGCTGCGTCAACAGAGAAGTTACCATCCATATCGGTAATGCCTACTGCCTTACCGTTCACTGTAATGGTAGCACCCATGACAGGCTCACCGGAAGCATCCTTCACATGTCCCTTAATCGCATTAGTCTGCGCAAAGGAACTCACCGTCAGAAGCAGACCACCTGCGAGGGTCAATGCTCTGAGAGGCAATTTAAATTTTACCTGCTTCATCATTTTGCTTGATTTTTAAGTTTATGTTTATACTATTGTTATTCTTAAAATGAATATTCTGCTTTTAGTCTCTGGCCTGTTTATATAAGAGGTCGAGTTGTCTAATTGTTTATTCTTTCTGGGTGCAAAATTAAAGTCTTTTTCGATACAATGTACTATTTTTAAGTTAATTCCGTTATTTCTTATGCGCAAACGTTTGCATACCTTTTGCTTGATTTAGGTCAACAAAAAAGGTACAAAATAACGGATATTTGCCTAATTTTGCAGCGTGATTTAAGATAACATGAATGAAAATAACAACATAACAATGAAAGATATAGCTCGCGAACTGGGAGTCAGTGTTGCTACAGTGAGCCGGGCATTGAAGGACAGTCCTAGAATCAGTGCTGCCCAGAAGGAGCGCATTCAGACTTTTGCACGTGAACATAATTTCTTTCCGAACATGCTTGGTGAGGCTTTGCGCCATAGCAAGGTACAGCCGATGAAGGTTATCGGAGTTATTGTGCCGGAGTTCGTACATTATTATTTTATGTCCGTTCTTTCGGGCATAGAGGAGGAGGCGAGAGCCCGCGGATATCGTGTGATGGTGGCACAGAGTAACGAAAGATACGACAAGGAAGTGTCCATCTGCGAGGACTTCTATAAGAATAAGGTATGCGGTATCATCGTATCACAGGCGAAGGATACCAAGCAGTACGCACATTTCGAGAAGTTGATGAACAATGGCGTGCCTCTCGTCTTCTACGATAGAATCTGTACGGGCGTGAACTGCTCCCGAGTGGTAGTAGATGACTATATGGGCGCCTTTACCGCCGTTACCCATCTGGTGGATACGGGCTGCAAGAAGATAGCCTTCTACGGTTCGCCGATGAATCTGGAAATCTCCAAGAACCGTTATAACGGTTATCATGATGCACTGGTGAAGCACGGATTGACGGAGAACCCCGACTGGGTGAGAATCTGTGATAACCGTGCCCAGGCAGAGGTGGTTACACCAGAGATTTTGAGGGAGGAAAATCATCCGGATGCTTTCTTCGCCATCAATGATGATACGGCGATAGGCATTCTCTATACTGCCAAGCGAATGGGCTTCGATGTGCCGAATGACATCAGTATCTGCGGCTTTACCAATGGCGACAGAGCCAAGGCTTGCGATCCGATGCTCACTACGGTAGAACAGCGTGGAGTGGCAGTAGGCGAAGAGGCTGCAAACATTCTCATCGGACTGGTGGAAGGATTCAGCCCTACGCATGACGTTGAGAAGCGAGTGGTAAGAACTCGTCTGGTGGTTCGAGGAACTACCAGATAACTTTGAACTTTGAGCTTTGAACATTGAACTTTATAAAT
>ENA-ORRQ01001338-ORRQ01001338.1-human-gut-metagenome-genome-assembly--contig:-NODE-1338-length-18927-cov-3.253232_pt1 | contig 18927 bp, 16 predicted proteins | sample MGYA00242177_ERZ509138 | MGnify/ENA primary metagenome ERZ509138 (study PRJEB26280, sample SAMEA2338628) | human gut metagenome | biome: human gut; feature: human-associated habitat; material: faeces... | reverse complement strand
AGCCTCTGTGTCCCTTATATAAAAACATTATAAAGCCTTTAGATAGAGCTCGTTAGCCCGAACTGAGGTATATTATTATATGTCCTCTGTTTATCATTGTCAGTTTCTGCTGATGATAACGTTATTGGTGGATTTGTTGTTGCACCAATTAGTACAGATGGCTGTATCGCTTATGGTGATTGCCTGTCTCCTAATGAGATTGTCACCGAAGATGCTTCTTATATTGCTGGCAAGTATAATGCTATAATTACCGCTATGACTGCTACCGATATAAAAGAGGTTAAGAACGTTGAACGCGATAATTATTACACCTTGCGAGGTAGTTTGTTAACAGTTAATACTGTTGCTTCTCTTTATACACTAGATGGTAAGAGTATAAAGTACCTTAAAGCAAACACTTCTATAGATTTGGGGAGCCTTCCTAGTTTGATAATCCTCAAATTTAAGGATGGCATGTCTTTTAAGATACTGAAAACAGAATATAAAAACTAAAGGTACCAACCTCACCTTGGTACCTTTCACGAAAGAGTGGGTGTGTCATCAGTTCATGGCACACCCTCTTTCGCTTATCATTTCTTCTTTGTATTACTTCTCACCATTGTTGGGTCAGCAACATACTTTTGAAGAGGATGATTAATCATCTCTGGAATCCAATAGAAGAGCTTGTTTGCTAATCTCAAAGGCTTCAGATATTTATCCTTTAATGCCTTAGGCGACCGCTGTAAGATAGAAGCTAGTTCCTCATAATTATATGGCTTAAAAGCACATAAATCTATTAAGAGTTGGCATACTGTCTCACGAGAAGCTCGGCTACCGATGTTATTGACTCTTTCTTGCAATTCTTTAGAAAGTTCTCGTACCAACTCTTCACGAGGTTTTAACATACATTCCTCTTCAAAGGTACCAAGCTTACCTTGGTACCTTTCATCTTCACCTTGGTACCTTTCGCCTAATGTACCATGCTGAGGTAGTAACCTTTCGCCTTGAGGTGGTAACCTTTCGCCCAATGTACTATGCTGAGGTAGTAACCTTTCGTCCTGAGATGGTAACCTTTCTCCTAAGGATACCACCTTAGAGGTTCTTATATAATAAGTGTTACGACCTTGTCCTTTCTTTTCTATGAATCCAAGATCGCAAAGCTTATGAATCTCCAAGCGTACACGGGCATGAGTAATCGAAGAATCCAGCTGGCGATAAGTAGCATTATCTATCGCACCCACTTCTCTCACGAAGACTAGAGCCAACTTTTGCTCATTCACCAAACCAAACTCGGCATATTGAGCCAACCATTCCATATTCTCCTTGCAGAGGAAATGATGGAGCAGAAGTCTTGCCGTAAACTTATTCGCTTCATGGTTCGACTCAAAAGTCGGCGGCATCAAACCAGCCTCCTTCATCAATCTGCGCATCGCACCAATACCAGTACCCTTAGTCTCAGCAAGATTCGTATCATGGAAAATCTCACTGATTCTTGGATTGCGAAGCATAGAGCCTGGCTCTCCCCAATCATCCTGAGGTTTCAGAGAATAGCCTGGATTGTGAATCTCAATACGATTGGAATAGCGGATAATCTGAATCGGTTGATTCACTCGATTAGAACGATGAATATACGAATTGACTATCGCCTCACGTAATACCTTATTTGGAAGAATCGCTGGTGTAGATGCCTGCATGGAATCTTTCTTCAGTTCAAAGCCCTTTGGCAGGTCATCCATCACAGCACTACACGCCTTGTTCACCATGAGGATTAATGGTCCGCGCATATCAATGGTCTGCTCAAAACGATTATCGCCATCAGATAACCACTGGTTACCTGATATTCTGATGTAATCAACTCTGAAAGAAGGAACCAAACGGCGAAGCGACATCTGTTTGCCAAAGACTAAAAGACCTGTATAAGTCAAATCATATCCACCTTGCTTATTCTTCTTAATAGCTCCTAATGCCCTCAGCAAATCGACATCATCCAGAGTCAGCTCTTCAGCATCAGGATTCACTTCCTTGCGAAGTTTACGATAGAAGTTGAGTGCATTCTCATCTATATCATCAAGATCTGCATCATCTACAATACAACTATCATAGGTATCAGCAGATTGATAGAAAAGATACATATCCTCTTCTGAGCATTTTTCATCAGAAGGACCTATACGACGAAACGCCCCCTCAGGCAAACCACGCTTGGCAAAATACGCTGGTTTCTGACTCTCAGGTAACTCTTCTATTTTGACAACAATAACGGTCTTACCCAAATATTCCTCCACATTAATAATCGGGCGAATACGGACATTGAACATAGAGTTACACATAGCGACAAAATCAGATTGAACTTTGTCTGTGTTCTCGATATTCTCAGGCTCATAGACAGGTCTGCCGTCTTCAGCCATTCCGGTACGTTTGGCACCTAAAAGCAGATAACCACCGCACAGACCTGGCTCGTTGGCAAAAGCACAAACCGTTTCCATCATGCTCTTGCCAACAGCTGATGCCGACTTGGCTTCTATTCTCCTATTTTCATCAAAGCTATTTAGCTCTGCAAATAATTCCTTCGCAGTTCTCATTTTCTTAATTATATTTAGGTAAGGAGACGTCATTTGTCATCCTCTTTGCCTATTCGGCGGTAAAGTTAATCAAAAAATCACAAACTTACAAACAAAAGATGGATTTTTTCGCTTTATCCCTCTCATTTTCAGATATAATTAGTATCTTTGTGGCGTTTTAATTGGAGGACAAAGATATGAGTTTAAAATTAATTGATAGGGAGGAGAAAAAAGGACTTGCCAAACTATGGGAAAACATAGATATCTGGTGGTATTGCCATGTAACAGACAAATACCGCTCTGTATGTTGCTGGTTCAGAATATGCTGTAACAAAAGACGTTGGAAGCTCGTAAAACAAGCAGCCTTCCATACATATCCATTCTCTTATGAATATTTTTATGATTTGCAGAAAACATACATGGAAGAGTTAATAGCACATTATAAACATGGATATTTCGCTACAGCAGAAACTTATGAGCCAATAGTACGTTGGATAAAAATGGCGGTCAAACTCCATGATATTATGCTTGACAATAATGTTGATCTTTTCGACTATGAAGGAGAGATGGAGTTTGTGCTAATAGATGATGGAAAGCTCTATAAAATGAAAGACGACAATGTGAAGTACCATTGCTTGGTAAAGGTAAATATGAGAAACCTTGACCGTTATCTGAAATTATCACATAACCAAAAAGCTAAAGATTGGTATATAGAGCATCCTCATAAACTATACCAGTTGAAAGCATGGTACTTATATCATAAGTTGCTTGCCTACTATGCACAATCTTGGTGGGACTAAAACCTAATAAATAATAAAGGTGTCAGGTTTTGGAAAAAATATCTTTTTATGATAGGGATTCCCTCTTCTATTATATAAAAGGTGATTGATGCGGATTGCAAATCCGCAGAGTATAAAAGGTTAGGTCATTTTTTGATGCCGGATTGCAAATCCGGCAGGACGCCTAACGGATACCAGATAACCACGGATTTTTCTTTCCCCCTCCCTTTCCATTTTTTACAAAAATCACAAGGATTGTTAAAATTGAAACTTTAAGATAAACTTTTCCGTCTAAATGCAATCAGATTAATATCTTTCTGAAATAAATAAAACGGGATAAAAAGAAAATAGAAGAAGATTATGAACGGAAAAGTAAAAAACGCAATGGCTGCGCTGCTTCTTGTGGCGGCACCATTGGCTACGCAGGCAAAACAATGGTCGCTGAAAGACTGTATCGACTATGCGCTTGCCAACAACATCGCTCTTCAGAAGACGCAACTCACCAAGGCCAGCGCCCAAGAAGATTATCTGCAGTCGAAAGCTGCTCTGCTTCCGTCGCTCAGCGCCAGCACCAACCAAAGCGTGAACTATACGCCGTGGGTAGCTAGCGGAATCAGCGGAGACGGTTTCTCGAGAGCAAGTATAGACAAGGTTTATTACAATGGAAATTATTCCGTATCGGGAAACTACACCATCTGGAACGGAAACAAGAATCACAATCAGATTAAGCTGAACAAACTTGCTGCCGAGGCTGCCGACCTTGATTCTGCCACTCAGGCTATCAAGCTGCAGGAACAGATTGCACAGCTCTATGTTCAGATTCTCTATTCTACTGAGGCTATCCAGGTGAACAAGGAGAGCTATCAGTCGAGCTTGCAGAACGAAGAACGGGGCAAGGAGATGGTGAAAATTGGAAAGATGAGCAAGGCTGATCTGGCGCAGCTCACCGCTCAGAGAGCACAGGATGAATTCAACATCGTACAGGCTGAAAGCAATGTGAAGAACTACAAGCGACAGCTGAAAGAACTGCTTCAGATTACAAGCGATGAGGCGTTCGACATCGAGATTCCTAACACTACCGATGAGATGGCACTCGCTGCGGTTCCTGCCCTGAATGGTATTTATGAAGCTGCACTCGACAATCGTCCTGAGTTCAAGACCTTCCAGAATCAATTGGCACAGAACGATTTGAGCATCAAGATTGCAAAGGCGGGCAAACAGCCTACCATCAGCGCCAACGGTGGTATTTCAACCAGCAATACTTCCATGAACAGTACAAGCTTGGGCAAGCAGCTGAAGACCAACTTCAATGTTGGAGGCGGCATTGGTGTCAGCATTCCTCTCTTTGAGAACCGCTCTACCAAGACACAGGTGAACAAGGCGTTGATTCAGCGCGAAAGCATTCAGCTCGACCTGAAGAACCAGCAGACTCAGCTCTATTCTACCATTGAGAATTACTGGTTGCAGGCAACAACCAACCAGAGTCAGTTCAAGGCGGCTAAGGTTAGCAGCGAGAGTGCTCAGACCAGTTACAATCTGCTGAGCGAGCAGTTTAAGCTGGGATTGAAGAATATCGTTGAGCTCCGAACAGGAAAGGATAACCTGCTCAAGGCGAAGCAGAACGAGCTCCAGGCCAAATACCTCGCCATCCTCAATATCAATATGTTGAAATTCTATAAGGAGGGACATATTTAAGGAGTTAAGGAGTTAAGACATATGTTTTGCTGCTTGAAAACTACGCCAAAAGACTATTGTCTTAACTCCTCAGCGACCGAAGGGAGCGATAACTCCTTTAACTCCTTAACTCCTATCAAATCCCATAAAAGAATAATTATGTCTGAAACATCAAATAACAACGAGAACAAGAAAGTGGTGATAGAGCTCGACAACGTGCGTCGCGACTTTCTTGTGGGTGATGAAACCGTCCACGCCCTGAAAGGCGTAAGCTTCAAGATCTACGAGGGCGAGTTCGTCACCATCATGGGTAAGTCGGGTTCCGGCAAATCCACCCTGCTCAACCAGCTGGGCTGCCTCGACACCCCTTCCAAGGGTGAATATTACCTGGACGGCGTAAGCGTGCGCAAGATGAGCCGTAACGACAGAGCCATCCTGCGCAACCGCAAGATTGGCTTCATCTTCCAGAACTACAATCTCCTGCCAAAGACCACGAGCGTAGAGAATGTAGAGCTACCGCTGATGTACAATCCTGCCATCAGCGCAGAAGAGCGCAAGCAGCGTGCCATCGAAGCTCTGAAGACTGTAGGATTGGGCGAGAGACTCTACCATAAGAGCAACCAGATGTCGGGTGGACAGATGCAACGTGTAGCCATTGCCCGTGCCCTGGTAAACAACCCTGCGGTAATCCTTGCCGATGAGGCAACAGGTAATCTGGACACGCGTACTTCTTTTGAGATATTGGTTCTTTTCCAAAAACTACATGCCGAAGGACGCACCATTATATTCGTTACCCACAATCCCGAAATAGCCCAGTACAGTAGCCGGAACATTCGTCTGCGTGACGGGCATGTGACGGAAGACACGGTGAATACGAAAATTCTATCGGCAGCAGCGGCACTGGCAGCATTACCGAAAAATGATGAAGATTAAGAAATATAAATTATGAACGGAACAAACCTTTTCAAAATAGCCCTCCGCGCCCTTGCCAACAACAAGCTTCGCGCCTTCCTCACCATGCTGGGTATCATCATTGGTGTGGCCTCCGTCATCACCATGCTTGCCATCGGACAGGGTTCGAAGAAAAGTATCCAGGCACAGATATCGGAAATGGGGTCGAACATGATCATGATTCACCCTGGCAGTGATACGCGTGGCGGTGTCCGTCAAGATGCTTCTTCCATGCAGACTTTGAAACTGACTGATTACGAAGCACTACGGGATGAGACTAACTTCCTGGCAGCTGTCAGTCCAAACGTATCGTCCAGTGGACAGCTCATTGCCGGAAACAATAATTATCCTGCCTCCGTAAATGGTGTAGGTACTGAATACCTCGAAATTCGCCAGTTAAGTGTGGAAAGCGGCGAGATGTTCACCGAAGCTGACATCCAGAATGCAGCAAAAGTCTGTATCATAGGTAAGACTATTGTAGACAACCTCTTCCCTAACGGACAGAACCCTATCGGACATATTATCCGTTTCAATCAGGTTCCCCTACGTGTAGTAGGTGTGCTCAAAGCGAAAGGATACAACTCCATGGGTATGGACCAGGATGAAATCGTGCTGGCTCCCTACACCACCGTAATGAAACGTATGCTGGCAGTTACCTATCTTCAAGGTATCTTTGCCTCTGCCCTCTCCGAAGACATGACAGATTATGCCACGGACGAAATTACCACCATCCTGCGCCGTAATCACAAGCTGAAAGAAAATGATGACGATGACTTCACCATCCGTAGCCAGCAAGAACTCAGTACGATGCTGAATTCTACCACTGACTTGATGACCACACTTTTGGCATGTATTGCCGGCATTTCTCTGGTAGTAGGTGGTATCGGTATCATGAACATTATGTATGTCAGCGTAACCGAACGTACGCGTGAAATCGGTCTGCGTATGTCCGTAGGCGCACGTGGCGTGGATATTCTTTCACAATTCCTGATTGAGGCCATCCTTATTAGTATTACAGGTGGCATCATTGGAGTCGTCATCGGCTGCGGAGCCTCATTCATTGTGAAGAACGTAGCCCACTGGCCCATCTATATCCAGGCATGGAGTGTGTTCCTCTCCTTTGCTGTCTGCACCGTCACTGGTGTATTCTTCGGCTGGTATCCGGCTAAGAAAGCAGCTGATCTGGATCCGATAGAGGCAATCAGATACGAGTAAGAGAATTATGAATGATAAATTATGAATTATGAATGGCTATGCAGCAGACGATGCAGTAAAATTCATAATTCATAATCCATAATTCATAATTAAAATACCTATTTTTGTAATATGATTATGCAAGAACCCAAAACACGCCGGATTGTAGAAGTCCTCATTCATATCATCGGATGGGGCATTGTTTTTGCCTTTCCATTTCTGCTGATGAACCGCAGTGGATTCACGGTTAGCTGGATAGACTACCTGCGTCATGGCAGTACAGTGCCGATATCGTTCCTTATCGTGTTTTATATAAACTACTGCTTCTTTATTCCCCACTTTCTGTTTGAAGGACGAATTAAACAATATATCATACTGAACCTCCTGCTTATACTTTGCACCGCTATTGGTGTACACTTCTGGCAGGATTTCATCTTCCATACCTATGTGAAGTCCACTCCTCCCAAGCGTCCCGGACCTCCCAGTTGGATATTTATTCTGCGCGACGTATTCTCAATGGTTCTCACTGTCGGTCTGGCAGCTGCTATCCGTATGAGCGGTCGCTGGATAAAAGTGGAAGCTGCCCGTCGTGAGGCAGAGAAAAGCCGTACAGAAGCTGAATTGAAAAACTTGCGTAATCAACTGAATCCGCACTTCCTGCTCAATACCCTGAACAATATCTATGCCCTTATCGCTTTTGACAGCGATAAAGCACAAGCTGCTGTCCAAGAGTTGAGCCGTCTTTTGCGCCATGTTCTCTACGATAACCAACAAAACTTTGTTGCCTTGGGCAAAGAAATGGACTTCATCCGCAACTATATCGAGCTGATGCGTATCCGTCTTGCCTCCAACGTGACCGTAGAGACCCAAATCGATGTCCGTGCCGATAGCCGTACGGAAATAGCCCCACTCATTTTCATCTCCCTCATAGAGAATGCCTTCAAACATGGCATCTCCCCTACTGAGCCCAGCTTTATCCGCATCCATTTCAGCGAAAGTCCCGGTCAGGTGTGCTGTGAAATAACCAACAGCTACCATCCCAAAAGCCAAGCTGATAAAAGTGGAAGTGGTATAGGGCTGGAGCAGGTACGGAAACGTCTGGAACTGACCTATCCCGGTCGGTATGAATGGAAACAGGGAGTGAGTGACAACGGGAAAGAATATAAATCAATATTGGTGATAGGGTTATAGAGTGATAGAGTGATAAAGTAATATCACATTATCACTTTATAACCCTATCACCCCTAAATATTCAACATTATGAACCTGACTTGTGCCATAGTAGACGATGAACCGTTAGCTTTAGACCTATTGGAAAGCTACGTCAATAAGACCCCGTTCCTGACATTGGACGGAAAGTATTCCAGTGCCGTACAGGCTATGAAAGAGCTACCGGAGAAGCGAGTTGACTTGCTTTTCCTCGATATACAAATGCCAGAACTTAATGGCCTTGAGTTCTCTAAAATGGTAGATCCGCATACCCGTATCATATTTAGTACTGCTTTTGAGCAATATGCCATCGACGGTTATAAAGTGAATGCTCTGGATTATCTGTTAAAGCCAATCTCCTACGTAGATTTTTTGCAGGCAGCAAACAAAGCAGTGCAATGGTTTGAATTATTGCAGCAGCCCAAAGAAGAAATTGAAAGCATATTTGTTAAAAGCGACTATAAACTGGTGCAAATAGAGCTTAAAAAGATACTTTATGTGGAGGGTTTGAAAGATTATGTTAAAATTTATACAGAGGATAGTGCTCGGGCAATATTATCTCTTATGAGTATGAAATCAATGGAGGAATTATTGCCAGCTTCCCGTTTTATGCGGGTTCACAGATCTTATATTGTCCAGAAAGAAAAAATAAGAGTTATTGACCGCGGACGAATTGTGTTCGATAAAACGTATATCCCCGTCAGCGATAGTTATAAACAGGTATTTCAAGCATTCCTGGATAAAAGAAGTTAGAATATAACATTCATTTGTCGATAAAATATCCGAATCTGTCGACAAAACATAATTTCCTATTGCATATTAAAAAATGTTTTTTTACCTTTGCATCGAACAGATAAAGGAAGTTGTGAAACTTCCCCCAATAGAATAGTTTAGTTAAGTCTAGTTTAGTTTTTGTGTGAAGCACTTCCTCCGTGAGCGAACGACAGGAAGTGCTTTTTTGTGTATCTCAACTATTCCACTCACTTTATTCCCAAAAATTGGAAAGGTTTTGCAGTAACAAACTCTTTAGCAGTATTTCCCGCATACGTCTTACCATCAAGGAGGTTCAACTTCCTGACGGGTGCTTTCTCTGAAAAATCCACATCCTTGAAGTCAACCCAGAATACATTGGGATATAAAGTAGATTCAAAGTAATAAACTTTATCCTTTTGATCGGAAACCGTTCTCCAACGCGTTGAAGATATGTTCGGCTGATCAGGAGTACTAATGCCAAACGGAACAGAAGTATTGCGTATCACGCTAAAAACACTGGCCAGTGCCGTACGTGTATCTTCGGTCTTAGGAATTGCATTAATATAGAATGAAGCCCTCACAAAACGGTCGGCAGCCCGGTTAGTGCCGGGTAAGAAGGTCGTTCCTCCAATAGTCTTCCAATAATCATCAAGTGCCAATTGCTGGTCGAAAACGGGTGAATTGGTCATCACCTGATAGGACCTGTTATGGTGTATATTCAGCTTTCCATCTATATATTCAAAGATAGCATTATCACCCGTAGCATCTGAAATGGAGAGATGAAGAGTAGCCATACGTGTACCGTCAGGCATCATATCCGATACCACATCGAAGGTATTCTTTTCTATTTCGGAAACCGCTTCACTCACCGTTGCAAAATTATCAAGCATATATTGCACCCAGGCAGCTATGGACAAAGCCGGTTTTTCACCATTCCATTGAGGATAAGACGATTCTGCCAACCATAATAAATTAGCAACGAGTCCTTTCTCATTCATGCCGTCAGTGCTGCATATATCATAAGCCGAAGTAACGACACTACCATATTTGGATTTCCAACGCATCGGGTCCTTTCCCACCTCTCCATTACGCTCCATGCCTCGCGGAAAGATCCAGATATTACTACGGGTATCTTCCTTCCAGTCCATGGTACGGCCTGTTATCACCATATCTTTGTTTCCTTGATAAACTACACGTGTACAAGCCCTTACACGTTTCTGAGGTATTACTGAAAATATAACCACAAGCGCGGTGATTAAAAATACATTTGTCTTACACATAATTATCTGATATTAAGTTGTTAGTAAGTATGAATACTAACAAAAGTACAGACTACAAAGTTCTTAAAAGAACCGGGAGACTATCTACCGGAAATAAATAAATATTAAAATTGAAAACAAACCACAAGAAATGCTGTTGGAAGGGGAAACTTAAAAACGATAACAGTTATGAATTACGGTATTAGTATCCTTTTCAGGGCTATCCCACTGCTGATGGCCCTCTTCTGTTTTGGCTACGGAGCCTTTGTGCTCGACATGGGGACGGACGTAAACCGATTTGTTGCCGGGCCCGTAGTATTTTCATTAGGAATGATATGCATTGCATTGTTTGCTACTGCAGCTACCATCATCCGGCAACTCATCCACACATACAGTACTGCGGCAAAATACGTATTGCCTATTCTCGGCTATCTGGCTGCAATAGTATGTTTCATTGGTGGAATGACTTATATAAATGACGGTATTACTGCCGCCCATTTCGTAGCAGGGCACGTCATTTGTGGAGTAGCATTTATCACCGCCTGCCACTGCATCCACCCGTTTCACTCTAATCCCACAAAACTCAAAACGAACGGATCATACCGTACCGGCAAAAGCTTTCTCATCTGCACAAGGAGATGCGCTGATTATTCTTGCTGTCATCTTTGCTGTAATTACATGGGTATGGACTTTCTGGCTATTAGGACAAAGCAGCACTCATGTTGCTTATTTCGTAGCCGGACATGTTATGGCAGGATTAGCTTGCATATGCACCAGCTTAGTGGCACTTGTAGCTACCATATCACGCCAGATACGGAACACTTATACCGGTTCGGAACGAAAATGGTGGCCTGCCCTTGTATTGGCAATGGGTACACTTAGTATCCTCTGGGGACTTTGGATACTGACTGACATCGATCCTGATAAGTCCTCCATCGGATATATAATGATAGGTCTGGGTTTGGTTTGTTACAGCATTTCCAGTAAAGTGATCCTGCTGGCAGTTATCTGGCGGAATGTCTTCAAACTGGCGAATCGCATTCCGCTTATTCCAGTACTCACTGCACTGACCTGCCTTTTCTTATCTGCCTTTATGTTTGAAATGGCGACACTGGACGACGTTTACTTTGTTCCTGCACGTGTATTGGCCGGATTAGGAGGCATCTGCTTCACACTGTTCTCCATCGTCAGCATCCTCGAAAGCGGGACATCCAACTCATAAATCACTCTCTCAATAATTGCTTTTATGGATGGGCTAAGGTTTTGCCAGCTCATCCATAAATACTTCTACATTCCATGCATGATGGGCTACATAGGCAGCCGGACCGGTATCACCCGAATCCAGAATATCCTGCACGACATTAGCCTTATTTCTGCCTGTAACGAAGAAGATCAATTGCTTGGCATTGAATAACAGACAGCCGGTCATAGCAATACGCTTCTGACCGTTGTAAGGATTCACACTCACCTCATAAGGATGAAAGGAAGAAAGTAAATGCTCCTGTCCGGGAAAAATAGACGAGGTATGTCCATCTTCGCCAGCACCGAGCAACACAATGTCAAGAGCCGGGAATCCATGCCAGAGAGATGCATGACAACGTACTACACTGGAGTAACGCTTCGCCTCATTGTCGGGACGATTGTTACCATCGATAGGAAAAATGTATTCCTCCGGCATATGAACCTTATCCAACAACAAACGGCGCATAGTGCCATAATTACTTTCTGAATCTTCGGCAGGCACACAACGTTCATCCACCCAATAGATGCGCATACGCAACCAGGGAGTGGCATCCTTGAACTCATCCGCCCACAAATCGAACATGAGCGAAGGCGTACTGCCTCCGCTGAATGCTATGTGGAAAATCTTTTGCGGCTCTGCCTCCATCAGACTTATGATGTGTTTGATAAGAGCTCGTGCCGTTTCAACAGCTGTACTATAGATATAAGTTTTCATAACTCACAATATTGATCAGTGTTCGTTAAGTTTTTACACGGATTGGTCCAGTCAGCACCATGTTCGTGCATCATAGCTTCACTCTCCAGAGGTCCCCAGGTTCCGACGGGATAGCCATAGAGAGGTGCATCCGGATATTCGTTCCAATAGCGCAATACCGGATCGAAGAAACGCCAGGAAGCTTCGACGGCATCACTACGAGTGAAAAGGGTCGGATCACCCTGAATACAGTCTTCTATCAGGCGGGCATAAGCATCACCTGTAGCCTTTCCGCCCAATTGGTCATAACTGAAATCCATCATCACCTGCTTCACATCGAATCCCGGACCGGGCACTTTCATACCAAACTTCAGTACGATGCCCTCATTGGGTTGCAAGCGAAGGATAAGTTTATTAGCCCGCGGACAATGTCCGCCATGGCAATGAAACATCTGATGCGGTGTCTCACGGAAATGCACTACAATCTCCGTCACCTTCGTAGGCATCTGCTTTCCTGTGCGGATGTAGAAAGGTACACCACTCCAGCGCCAGTTATCGATACCGATTTTCATGGCAATGTAAGTTTCAGTGCGCGAGTCGGCAGGAACGTTCTTTTCTTCACGGTAGCCCTTTTTAGAACCGGAAGCCGTATATTGCCCGCGGACTATATGTTCATTCAAATCTTCATCCGTCAGAGGTTTCAAGGATTCATAGACCTTCACCACTTCATTACGGAAATTGTCAGCCGTAAAAACTGCAGGAGGTTCCATAGCGGTAAGAGCTACCAACTGGATAAGATGGTTCTGAACCATATCCCGCAAAGCTCCTGTTCCATCATAGAAACCGCCACGCTGTTCAATACCCAGATTCTCTACTGCAGTAACTTCTATATAATCGATATAATTACGGTTCCACAGCGGTTCGAAGATGCCGTTGGCAAAACGGAAAGCAAGAATATTTTGAGCTGTTTCTTTACCGAGAAAATGATCGATACGATAAATCTGGTGCTCCTCAAAGACGGAAGCATATATTTTGTTTAGTTCTTGTGCTGACTTCAGGTCGTAGCCGAAAGGTTTCTCAACGATGATACGGGTATGCTTACGATTCAATCCGGCTTTTTTCAGATGCAGGGGAATAACTCCATAAAGTGAAGGAGGCGTAGCAAGATAGAACAGCAAATTATCCGGAGCTTTCTCACCTGTGATTTCCTGTAAACGCTTGCCCAGCATTTCGTACCCTTCTTCTTTGGCAGGATCTATGCTGAGATAATGTAAATGAGTACAGAATTCCTTCATCCCTACTTCAGCGGGAGTGACAAAATGTTCCAGTTCATTCAATATATAGTCACGGTAAGTATCATCCGCGTAGTCTGTGCGCCCAATTCCTAAAATGCTAAACTCTTCCGGCAACCGATTATCTTTATAAAGAGAGTAGAGTGCCGGCATAAGTTTGCGCTTCGTCAGGTCACCCGAGGCGCCGAATATGATCATTACAAATTTACTCATTTAATTTAGTGATTAGTGGTTAGTGATTAGTAGTTAGTGACTACACATTATATGTACCTGATTTTGTATCTCCGCCATGTCCGGTCCAGTTCTCATGGAAGAATTGCCCGCGAAGTTCATCAGTACGTTCGAAAGTATGTGCACCAAAGTAATCGCGTTGTGCCTGAATCATATTGGCAGGTAACTTCGCAGATACCAGTGAATAGAAATAGTTCAGTGCAGAAGAGAAAGCAGGAACAGGCAGTTCTTCTTTCATTGCATGAGCTACAAGATGCTTCCAGCCCGAAAGCAATTCTTTAATTTCTTCCCGGAAGTAAGGAGCAAGCAGCAAGTGCTTCGGCTTCTGTGATGCTTCAAAAGCTGCGGCTATATCATTCAAGAATACGCTACGAATAATACAACCACCACGCCACATACGGGCAATGGATGCCAAGTCGAGATCCCAACCGTAAGTTTCGGATGCCTTTTGCAATACAGCAAAACCTTGTGCATAAGATACCAATTTGGAAGCATACAAGGCCGAATAAATATCCTTCACCAGTTCCGGTTTATTATATACCACTTGTGAACGCTGGCAAGCGAATTGCTTGGAAGCCGCTTCACGCAGATTTTTCTGTGCCGAAAGGCTACGCTCAAAAACAGCCGTAGCAATCAGTCCCAAGGGCATTCCCAGTTCCATAGCATTGATAACAGACCATTTACCAGTACCTTTCTGTCCGGCAGCATCCAAAATCTTATCAATCAGATATCCACCTGCCTTATCTTTATGGCGTAAAATGTTGGCAGTGATTTCTATCAGATAACTGCGCAATTTACCCTCATTCCAATGAGCGAATACGGAAGCCATTTCTTCATTATCCAGTTGCAATAGATTCTTCATCACCCAGTAGGCTTCGGCAATCAGCTGCATATCGCCATACTCGATACCATTATGTATCATCTTGACAAAGTGTCCCGAACCAGCCGGACCAATCCAATCACAGCAAGGAGTACCATCGGCAGCACGTGCAGCGATACTTTGCAGAATGGGTTTCACTTCATCCCATGCAGTAACAGAACCACCCGGCATAATAGAAGCACCATTCAGCGCTCCTTCTTCTCCGCCGGAAACACCAGCTCCGACAAAGCGAAAACCTTTCTGTTCGGCCAATGCCACACGGCGATTGGTATCTTCATAATTTGAATTTCCACCATCTATTAGTATATCTCCCGGAGAAAGATACGGAAAAAGCTGTTCCATCAACTCATCTACCGCATTACCCGCACGAACCATCATCATGATTTTGCGCGGTGTAGAAATGGACTCCACAAAGTCGGGTATTTCAGTATATCCTTCAATAGTCTTTCCCTTGGCACGGCCATTGGTAAAGCGTTCTACCACGCCTTCTTCTACTCCCGGAACGGTTCGATTATACACGGATACGTGCCATCCCTTATCTGCCATGTTCAAGGCCAGATTCTCCCCCATTACGGCAAGTCCAATTAAGCCGATGTCTGTCTTTTGTTTGTTTTTGGTCATAACTTGCATTTTTTTGTTATTGTTTCATTGAAATGGAAACAATATGCCAAGGGCATTTGTTCGTATGAATTTCGAATAAAAATCGTACTTTTGCAAACATGACTACATTTCACCTGAAAAACTTAAATACAGATTTATGAAAAAACTACATATCGGACTACTGCCGCGTATCATAATAGCCATAGCATTGGGCATTCTTTTGGGTAATTTTCTTCCCGGAGGTATGGTACGCTTTTTCGTTACGTTCAACGGTATTTTCAGTGAGTTCCTGAACTTCTCCATACCACTTATTATTGTAGGGTTAGTAACAGTAGCAATTGCCGATATTGGTAAAGGTGCCGGAAAACTATTATTAATTACAGCACTGATTGCTTACGGAGCAACCTTGTTTTCCGGTTTTTTGTCTTACTTTACTGGTGTAACTGTATTTCCATACCTGATAGAATCGGGAGTTCCGCTGGAAGAGGTCAGTGAAGCGCAAGGCATCTTGCCTTTCTTTTCTGTTGCCATACCTCCGCTGATGAATGTTATGACAGCTCTGGTATTAGCTTTCATGTTAGGACTTGGGCTTGCTCAACTGAAAAACGATACGTTGAAGCATGCTGCACGCGATTTCCAGGAAATTATTATTCGCATGATCAGTGCAGTCATTCTGCCATTGCTCCCTATTTACATATTCGGTATATTCCTTAATATGACACATTCGGGACAGGTATTCTCTGTATTAATGGTCTTCATAAAAATAATCGGTGTGATCTTCCTGCTGCATATCTTCCTTTTAGTGTTCCAGTATTGCATAGCTGCACTATTCGTCCGTAAGAATCCCTTTAAATTATTGGGACGGATGATGCCTGCCTATTTCACCGCCTTAGGTACACAGTCTTCTGCTGCCACTATTCCTGTCACATTGGAACAGACTAAAAAGAATGGGGTATCATCTGACATAGCAGGTTTTGTGATTCCACTTTGTGCTACGATACATCTATCCGGAAGTACGCTCAAGATAGTTGCATGCGCCCTTGCCTTGATGATGATGCAGGGTATACCTTTCGATTTCCCACTATTTGCCGGTTTTATTTTCATGCTGGGAATCACCATGGTAGCAGCTCCCGGAGTTCCTGGTGGTGCTATCATGGCATCTTTGGGTATATTGCAGTCCATGCTTGGTTTCGATGAATCGGCACAAGCATTGATGATTGCGCTCTACATTGCGATGGATAGCTTCGGTACTGCCTGTAATGTGACGGGAGACGGGGCGATTGCGTTGGTAGTGGATAAGATATATAAATGAAAAAAGTTTTGTTTTCTCGTAAAAAACAACGAATTTTGTCCTCTTAAAATCAATTTATAACGAAGCCTACAATATGAAAACAGCTCTAATCTCCGGAATAACAGGTCAGGACGGTTCGTTTCTTGCCGAATTCTTATTACAAAAAGGATATGAAGTTCACGGTATTCTCCGCCGTTCATCCTCATTCAATACAGGACGTATCGAACACTTGTACTTCGACGAATGGGTGCGCGACATGAAACAGAAACGTACTATTAACCTGCATTACGGCGATATGACGGATAGCAGTTCGCTCATTCGAATCATTCAGCAGGTGCAACCGGATGAAATCTATAATCTTGCCGCACAAAGTCATGTAAAGGTATCTTTTGATGTACCGGAATACACAGCTGAAGCGGACGCCATTGGTACACTCCGTATGCTGGAAGCTGTCCGCATCCTGGGCATGGAGAAAAAAACAAAGATTTATCAGGCATCTACTTCGGAACTCTACGGAAAAGTACAGGAAGTTCCTCAAACGGAAACAACGCCTTTCTATCCCCGTAGCCCGTACGGAGTAGCCAAACAATATGGTTTCTGGATTACCAAAAACTACCGCGAAAGTTATGGAATGTTTGCCGTAAACGGTATCCTTTTCAATCATGAAAGTGAACGCAGAGGTGAGACATTTGTAACCCGCAAGATTACGCTGGCTGCTGCACGCATAGCACAAGGTTTTCAGGATAAATTGTATTTAGGTAATCTGGACGCACGCCGTGACTGGGGATATGCGAAAGATTATGTAGAGTGTATGTGGCTCATTCTTCAGCATGATACACCGGAAGATTTCGTGATTGCCACAGGAGAAATGCATACTGTTCGTGAGTTTGCCACACTCGCCTTCAAAGAAGTAGGTATTGAACTGCGTTGGGAAGGTGAAGGTGTCGAAGAAAAAGGCATTGATGTGAAGACAGGCAAAATCATTGTAGAAGTAGATTCAAAATACTTCCGTCCTGCCGAAGTTGAACAATTGCTGGGTGATCCTACCAAAGCCAAAACACTTTTGGGCTGGAACCCAAGACAAACCAGCTTTGAAGATCTCGTGAAGATTATGGCAACGCATGACATGAAGTTCGTGAAGAAGCTGTATCTGAGATCACAAGAGAATTAATACATAAAACTTAAAATATAATGTTAGACAAAAACGCCAAAATCTACGTAGCAGGTCATCGTGGCCTGGTAGGTTCTGCAATCTGGAAGAACCTGCAAGATAAAGGATATACCAATCTTATTGGCAAAACCCACAAAGAAGTCGACTTACTGGACGCCATTGCCGTTCGTAGATTCTTTGATGAAGAACAACCGGAATATGTATTCCTTGCTGCCGCTTTCGTAGGCGGCATCATGGCAAACAGTATCTATCGTGCTGATTTCATCTACAAGAACCTGCAAATACAACAGAACGTCATCGGCGAAAGTTTCCGCCATAATGTAAAGAAACTCCTCTTCCTGGGCAGCACTTGCATCTATCCACGCGATGCCGAGCAACCCATGAAAGAAGAAGTACTTCTTACCTCTCCCTTGGAATACACCAATGAACCCTATGCCATAGCTAAGATTGCCGGACTGAAAATGTGCGAAAGTTTCAACCTGCAATACGGTACAAATTATATTGCTGTAATGCCTACCAACCTCTATGGCCCGAACGATAATTTCGATCTGGAACGCAGTCATGTACTTCCTGCCATGATTCGCAAGATACACCTTGCCCACTGTCTGAAACAAGGTGATTGGGATGCCATACGCAAAGACCTGGATCTCCGTCCCGTAGAAGGCATTGGCGGAACCGGCAGCAAAGAGGATATTCTCACCATTCTTGCTAAATACGGTATCAGTGACAATGAAGTGAAACTTTGGGGTACCGGTACACCGCTTCGCGAATTCCTTTGGAGCGAAGAAATGGCAGATGCCAGTGTATTCGTCATGGAACATGTAGACTTCAAAGACACCTATAAACCAGACGATAAAGACATTCGTAACTGCCACATCAATATAGGTACAGGTAAAGAAATCTCCATCCGCAACCTTGCCGAACTGATTGTTTCTACTGTAGGCTACAAAGGCCAACTGAGTTTCGATAGTAGCAAACCGGACGGCACCATGCGTAAACTGACTGACCCTTCAAAACTACATTCTCTGGGTTGGCACCACAAAGTAGAAATAGAAGAAGGCGTACAACGCATCTATCATTGGTATTTAAAATCGTAAATATTTCAATAGCCCTGGCCATATTTTAATATGCCAGGGCTAAATTATATACATATCCCGCTTTTTTTAGCTA
>ENA-ORRQ01001327-ORRQ01001327.1-human-gut-metagenome-genome-assembly--contig:-NODE-1327-length-19113-cov-3.869661_pt1 | contig 19113 bp, 8 predicted proteins | sample MGYA00242177_ERZ509138 | MGnify/ENA primary metagenome ERZ509138 (study PRJEB26280, sample SAMEA2338628) | human gut metagenome | biome: human gut; feature: human-associated habitat; material: faeces... | reverse complement strand
ACAATGAAAGGCTATATGGTTCCTCGTAAGGCAGGATGGGATACACACGGACTTCCGGTAGAACTTGAAGTTGAAAAGATGTTAGGTTTAGACGGCAAGGAACAGATTGAAGAATATGGTCTGGAGCCGTTTATCAAGCACTGTAAGGAAAGTGTCTGGAAGTACAAGGGTATGTGGGAAGATTTCTCATCAACCGTTGGTTTCTGGGCAGATATGGAACATCCGTATGTTACCTATGATAATGACTTTATTGAATCAGAATGGTGGGCTTTAAAGCAGATCTGGGACAAGGGTCTGTTATACAAGGGCTTTAAGATTGTACCTTACTGCCCACGCTGCGGTACTCCGCTGTCTTCACACGAAGTAGCGCAGGGTTATAAGAATGTCAAGGAACGTTCCGCAGTCGTACGTTTCAAGGTAAAGGGAGAAGATGCGTATTTTCTTGCATGGACAACAACACCGTGGACACTTCCATCAAACGTTGCGCTCTGTGTTAATCCGGAAGAAACTTATGTCAAGGTAAAAGCGGCAGACGGTTATACCTACTATATGGCAGAAGCCCTGCTTGACAAGGTACTTGGTGGACTGGCTGTTAAGGCAGGTCAGACTGTGGCAGGCGTTCAGGCTGAAGAAGGTAAGGAACTCGGAAGCGGCGCAGGTGTTGACTACGAAGTTCTTGAAAAATATACAGGTAAAGATTTAGAATACAAGGAATACGAACCGTTATATGCATGTGCGGCTGAAGTTGCCGAAAAGCAGCATAAGAAGGGACATTTTGTAACCTGTGATACGTATGTTACGATGTCAGACGGTACAGGTATCGTTCATATCGCCCCTGCATTCGGTGAAGACGATGCCAAGGTCGGCAGAAAATATGACCTTCCGTTTGTACAGTTCGTAGACGGCAAGGGTGAATTGACAGAAGAAACACCATATGCCGGATTATTTGTAAAGAAGGCAGACCCGGAAGTATTAAAGGATTTAGACAAGGAAGGCAAGTTATTTGATGCGCCGAAGTTTGAACATGATTATCCGTTCTGCTGGAGATGTGATACACCGCTGATTTACTATGCAAGAGAATCATGGTTTATCAAGATGACAGAAGTAAAGGATGACTTAATCCGCAACAACAACACCATCAACTGGATTCCTGAAACAATCGGTAAGGGACGTTTCGGTGCATGGCTTGAAAATGTTCAGGACTGGGGTATTTCAAGAAACAGATACTGGGGTACGCCGCTCAATATCTGGCAGTGTGAAGACTGCGGAGAAATGATGTCTATCGGAAGCATTGAGGAATTAAAAGAAAAATCCGACAACTGCCCGGACGATATCGAATTACACAGACCGTATATTGATGCGGTAACCTGCAAGTGTCCGAAGTGCCAGGGTACGATGAAACGTGTGCCGGAAGTTATCGACTGCTGGTTTGACTCCGGTTCAATGCCGTTTGCACAGCACCACTATCCGTTTGAAAATAAGGAAATTTTTGAACAGCAGTTCCCGGCAAAATTTATTTCTGAAGCCGTAGACCAGACACGAGGCTGGTTCTACTCACTGCTTGCGATTTCAACGCTGCTGTTTAACAAAGCACCTTATGAAAATGTTATCGTTTTAGGACACGTCCAGGATGCAGACGGACAGAAGATGAGTAAGTCCAAGGGAAATGCCGTAGACCCGTTTGATGCGTTACAGACACACGGCGCAGATGCAATCCGCTGGTATTTCTATGAAAATTCCGCTCCGTGGCTGCCAAACCGTTTCCACGACAAGGCAGTAACGGAAGGTCAGAGAAAGTTCATGGGAACCATCTGGAATACGTATGCGTTCTTCGTATTGTATGCAAATATTGATAATTTTGATGCAACAAAATATACACTGGAATACGATAAGCTTCCGGTTATGGATAAGTGGATTCTTTCCAAGTTAAATACGGTTGTCAAAGAAGTGGACAACAATCTTGAAAATTATAAGATTACGGAAACAGCCAGAGTGTTGGAAGACTTTGTAGACGAGCTTTCTAACTGGTATGTAAGACGCTGCCGTGAACGTTTCTGGGCAAAGGGCATGGAGCAGGATAAGATTAATGCATACATGACATTGTATACAACACTGGTTACGCTGTGTAAGACAGCCGCACCGATGATTCCGTTTATGACAGAAAGCATTTACAGAAATCTTGTATGCAGCATTGATAAAAATGCGCCAATCAGCGTTCATCTGTGTGACTTCCCGGAAGTTCATAAGGAATGGATTGACAAGCAGCTTGAAGACAATATGGAAGACGTATTAAATGCCGTTGTTATCGGACGTGCATGCCGTAACGCAACCAATATCAAGAACAGACAGCCAATCGGACAGATGTTCATTAAAGCGCCGTGGAAGCTGGATGATTTCTTTACCGATATTATCGCAGACGAATTAAATGTAAAGAAAGTTGAATACAAGGACGATGTCAGAGATTTCACTTCTTACACATTTAAGCCGCAGTTAAAGACACTCGGACCGAAGTACGGCAAGTTCTTAGGTGAAATCAGAAAGCAGCTTGGTGAACTTGACGGCAATGCTGCAATGGATGAGTTAAATAAGGTCGGATTTATCACCTTACAGGTAAACGGACAGGATATCCAGCTTGAAAAGGCAGATCTGTTAATTGAAATGACACAGCAGGAAGGCTTTGTGGCAAGCTCCGATAAGGGCATTACGGTTGTTATGGATACGAATTTAACACCGGAACTCTTAGAAGAAGGCTTTATCCGTGAAGTCATCAGCAAGCTTCAGACCATGCGTAAGGATGCAGGATTTGAAGTAATGGATAAGATTCATGTAACGGTCAGCGGAAATGACAAGATTTCTGCACTGATTGACAAAAATGCAGCACAGATTACAAAGATTGTTCTGGCAGAAGACATTACAGAGGGAGAAGCAAAAGGCTTTACAAAAGAATGGAATATTAATGGTGAGCAGGTAACACTGGGCGTAGAGAGAATTTAGTGTAACACTGCACAGTACTGCAACGGACAAATTGCATCAGGTTATTTCAAAAATATGCCTGATGCAATTTGTGTTTTAAGCGTAAAGAAAGAATGGAGATGAATATGGAGTTTCTAAAAAAAGTGTATCATGCAGTGGCGGCAGTGCTGCTGATGCTGGTGACATCGTTGATTTACGGCGGCTATATACTGGAATGGAGAGGTAAAAGACCACTTTGTATCCTGATAGCGGCAATGGCAGTGACAGCAGTGCTGATTGCTCTGGTGTGCCGGTATCTGAAAAAATACGCAGGTCAGATTGCGGTTGTCTGTATTGTTCCGATGACATTCTGTCTGGCAACCGGACTTTATAAGCTGTATATGGTGGCAGCAGACAGCCGGAGTATTTTCTATCTGGCAATGATTTTTTTCGCTGCGGCTTATTTTATCACAGAATATCTGTTAAATCTGTGTATGGAAAATGCTTCGCTGCAAAATATACGACAATTTTTCAATACGCATAAGTGGGTACTGATTCTTATTTTTATTGCAGTTTTATGCCGTGTACCGCTGCTTTCACAGCTTCCGCGCTGGGATTCGGGAGAATATTATTATCGGCTGATTCTCGGAACACATCATTTTGAATATACGGGTTTTAAAGAGTTCGTGGAAAATTATGCGCTGTGCGGACATCCGACACTGGGATTCTGCCTTGTATATCTGCCGGGAGAACTTGCTTTTTCACAGGAAGTCATCGGTGTTACACTGACCAGCCTGATTCTGACGGCACTGGCGCTGTGGTGTGTGTACCGCATATTCTTAAAAATCCTACCGCAGGTTACAGAAGGAAAAGCAGCGGTGTGTACATTTTTACTGTCATTTTCACCACTGTTTTTCGGTATGACCATGTATTTTAATCCGGACTATGCACTGGCGGTATTTTTTATATTTCTGTTATACAGCTATGTGTATGACAAGGCGGTTCTTGCGGCGTTTTTTTCGCTTCTGTGCTTTCAGACGAAAGAAACAGGACTGGTGCTGGTCGGCGGACTGGTGTTTGGCATTTTTATCCAGCATATTGCAGAAAAGAGAAGCCATGCCGTAAAAGCAATTTTTAAAGATGTAAAGTTATATGCAATTCTTGCAGTGACACTGTTACAGCTGTATTATACAAAGTTTATCGGTGGTATTGCAACGTGGACACAAAACGGAAATGAAGAACCGGGACTGCGCTGGGACAGCACAGGAGAGAATTGTCTGGGCTTTCAGCCGGCATTTGTGGCAGTTAAATTAAAACAGCAGTTTTTGTTAAATTTCAATTGGATACTGACAGCCGGTATTGTCATTGCGGTTGCGTGGTGGTTTATTTTAAAAGTAAAAGGCAGGAAAAAAATTCAGGCATCGTGTAAAATCTGCGGCATCGCCGGAGCATTTGTTGCATTTTTATCGTTTTCATGTCTGTATATTACGGCATCGGTGGCAAGATATAATGTAGCGGGTGATGTTTTGCTGTATCTGATATTTTTTTATTGTATGGCGCTTTTTGCGGCAGAATTGCCGGAAAGCACATTTTTAAAGAAAAAATATGCAGGCATGGCAGTGACGGCAGTATTTGGCGTTTTACTTGCCGGTGAGTGCGTATTTACGATTGACCCGGTGACAAGAGGGTTGTTTTTAAAGCTGGATACCGGAAATACAACGCTTTGTTTTACGGGAAAGGTCAGCGATATCAACAGCATTTATTACGGGGATTACCTCATTTATAATACGCAGTATACGTATATTGACAAGGCATATGATAAAGTGCTTGCAGATGTGGATTACCACCCAGATACAACGGATATTTATATCCCGGACAGCAACGGTTCATTTATCTGCGGCAATCTTCCGTTTTATTATTTAAACTGGGATGAAAAAACGAAAAAAAGAGTTTTTTATGAGAATGAAAATACACAGGAAATGGAATTCTATAATGAAGTAAAATATTTTTCTTCCGAAATGGTATCAAAGGGAAAGGATAAGGCGGTACTGATTGTAAACCCGTACATGATAAATGTCCATGAAGAGGAGCATCTGGCAAAGCTTGCGCCGTATTATGAAATCGGCGAGCGTAAAGAAGTAAAACTGTTGCAGGGCAGTATTGTATACTACGAACTGACAAGAAAATAAGATGGAATTCATAGGAAAGCAAAAAAGATACTGATGTTGCATAAATCTGGTTCGCAGTGTATAATTATTGGTATATTATTACTTTCTTAAAGAAAAGACAGAAACTTTTTGTGAGCGGAGGGACGCAGATGGTTAGAACAAATACTTTTAACAAAGAGGAATTTAAAAAGGATATTAAGGATAATTGTAAGCTTCTGTATCGTAAGAATATCGATGAATGTGATGATCAGCAGAAGTTTCAGGCAGTTGCGTATTCTGTCAAGAATATTATCATTGATAAATGGATTGCAACCCACAAGGAATATGAAAAGCAGGATGTTAAAATTGTCTGCTATATGTCTATGGAATTCCTGATGGGCCGTGCGCTCGGCAACAACATGATTAACCTTATGGCATACGATGAGATTAAAGAAGTGCTTGCAGAGCTTGGCATTGATATTAATGTGATTGAAGATCAGGAACCGGATGCAGCACTTGGTAACGGCGGTCTGGGACGTCTTGCAGCGTGCTTTTTGGATTCTTTGGCAACACTGGAATATCCGGCATACGGCTGTGGCATCCGTTACAGATACGGTATGTTTAAGCAGGAGATTAAGGACGGTTATCAGATTGAAGTGCCGGATAACTGGTTAAAAGACGGTAATCCGTTTGAAATTAAGCGTGACGAATACCGTTATGAAGTAAAATTCGGCGGCTATGTACGTTCTTACCGTGATGAAAAGACCGGCAGAGATATGTTTGTACAGGAAGATTACCGTTCTGTCATTGCAGTACCGTATGACCTTCCGGTAGTCGGCTACGGCAACAATACCGTGAATACATTAAGAATCTGGGATGCAGAGCCGGTCAATACCTTTAATCTGAACTCTTTTGATAAGGGTGATTACCAGAAGGCGATTGAGGAAGAAAACCTTGCAAAGAATATTGTCGAAGTGCTTTATCCGAATGATAACCATTATGCAGGTAAGGAGCTGCGTTTAAAACAGCAGTATTTCTTCGTGTCAGCCAGCGTCCAGAGAGCGGTAGACCAGTATAAGAAGCACCACGACGACTGCAGAAAGCTTTATGAAAAAGTTACATTCCAGTTAAATGATACCCACCCGACCGTTGCGGTTGCGGAACTGATGCGTATCCTTATGGATGAAGAAGGCTTAGAGTGGGATGAAGCATGGGACGTAACGACAAAGACCGTTGCATATACCAACCATACGATTATGTCAGAAGCGCTTGAAAAATGGCCGTTAGAGCTGTTCTCAAGGCTGCTTCCTAGAATTTATCAGATTGTTGAAGAAATCAACAGAAGATTTGTTGAAGAAATCAAGACAAAATATCCGGGCGACCAGGAAAAAATCCGCAAGATGGCAATCATTTATGACGGACAGGTCAAAATGGCACACCTTGCAATCTGCGCAGGCTACTCTGTAAACGGTGTTGCAAAGCTCCATACAGAGATTCTTGAAAAGCAGGAATTAAAGGATTTCTATGAAATGATGCCACAGAAGTTTAACAATAAGACCAACGGTATTACACAGAGAAGATTTCTCTTACACGGCAATCCGCTGTTATCCGCATGGATTACGGATAAGATTGGCGATGCATGGGTAACAGACCTGCCGCAGTTAAAGAAGCTGCTTCCGTATGTGGATGATGAAAAGGCACAGCAGGAATTTATGCAGATTAAGAGAAAGAACAAGGTCCGTCTGGCAAAATATATCAAAGAGCATAACGGCATTGATGTAGACCCGGATTCCATCTTTGACGTACAGGTAAAGCGTCTGCATGAATACAAGCGCCAGCTGCTGAATATTCTGCATGTAATGTATCTGTATAATGAATTAAAGAAAAATCCGGATATGGATATGACACCGAGAACATTTATTTTCGGCGCAAAGGCAGCCGCCGGATACAGGATTGCGAAGCTTACGATTAAGCTGATTAACAATGTGGCAGATGTGATTAACAACGATGCTTCCATCAACGGAAAGATTAAGGTTGTATTTATTGAAAACTACCGTGTATCCAACGGTGAAATCATCTTTGCGGCAGCCGATGTCAGCGAGCAGATTTCAACGGCTTCTAAGGAGGCTTCCGGTACGGGCAACATGAAGTTTATGTTAAACGGTGCGATGACACTCGGAACAATGGACGGTGCCAATGTTGAAATCGTTCAGGAAGTCGGCATTGAAAATGCAGTGATTTTTGGTCTGAGTTCAGATGAAGTTATCCGCTATGAGAATGAAGGCGGCTATGACCCGATGGAAATCTTTAACAATGATCAGGCGGTCCGTGAGATTTTAACAGAGCTGATTAACGGTAAATATTCACCGGAAGACCCTGAGATGTTCCGTGATATTTACAATTCACTGCTGAGTAACCAGGGCGGAAGACGTGCAGATACGTACTTTATCTTAAAAGATTTCCGTTCTTATGCAGAAGCACAGAAACAGATTGATGCCCGTTATAAGAACAGCGCAGGCTGGGCGAAATCCGTGATGTTAAATGTTGCCAATGCAGGTAAGTTCTCATCCGACAGAACGATTGAAGAATATGTATCTGATATCTGGAAGTTAAAGAAAGTCCACGTTCCGATGAACTAAATGGAAGTGTTGATAAATCATGCAGGTCTGTGACCGGATATAAAAATGATTATAAACGGAATTGTGCAGGCAGTCCGGAAAAGTAAATCTTTCCCGGTTGTCTGTACATTTTTTTTGATTTCTTTCATAAACTGTTATAGCAGACCTTAAAAGGTTTACGGAAAGAGATGGAAAACGCGATGAACCGGACAAGAATTTTTTTAAGAAATAAAGCCGCCGTACTGACAGCAGTGATTCTCATAGACCTGCTTGTGCCGTATGCCGTAACAGCCACCGTGACAGGCAGAATTGAGCAGAATGTGTCGGAAAGCGTAATACAGGGCAGGAAAGTCATTATACAGTATAAAAATGCCACGCAGGCGGTGGATTTGAATCAGTTTATTGTGATGGTGCTTGCGGCACGGTTTGACAAATCGCAGGAAATTGAAGTATTAAAAGCGGAAAGTGTCATGGTGCGTACCGATATTTACCGGGTGATGGGAGCGGCGATGCAGGCGGACAGTACAAGCCTTGGTCTGGAATTTTTCACCGAAAAGCAGATGAAGGCATCATGGCAGGAAAATTATGAAAGTAATTATGCGTTGATTGCAGACTGTGTGGCATCAACCGGCAGCAGTGTTTTGATGTATCAGAATGCATATATTGAGGCAAAATATACAGCAGTCAGTGCCGGAAAGACGTTGTCCGGGAGTGAGATTTCAGAAGAAAAATATGCGTATCTTGCGGCGGTGGACTGCCCGGAGGATATTAAAAGCACAGATTATTTAAGGGTAGAAACATTTACGTATAAAGACTTTGTCAAAAAGATAAAAAGCGGCTATGAGCAGGCAGGGCTGCACGAAGAAGCGCCATTTCAGGATATTCAGATTGTGTCGAAAACCGACAGCGGTTATGTGACCAAAATACAGGCAGGCAATGTCATTATGAGCGGAACGGAATTTGCAAAAATTCTGGGTTTATCGTCTGCGGCAATGACGATTGAAAACAGTAACGGCAAGATTAAAATTACGACAAAAGGCTTAGGTGATGGTATGGGTGTAAGCCTTTATACCGCAGATTTTATGGCAAAACAAGGCAGTTCTTACGAGCAGATTTTAAAGGCATTTTACAGTGGAATTACCATTGTTTCACAGTAATCAGACGTATAGTTTGATGAAAACTGGCAATCATATTAACATCAAAGGTCAGTCAGATATCTGGCGGAAAAAGGAATGGAGGTTCATATGAAAGACAGTGGATTCAAACTGAATAAAGAAAAAGTCTTTGGCACAATCATATCATTTGCTATTATTCTGACACTTGGATACGGAATTTATTCGGTGGCGGTCAATTCCGGACGAAAAGAAAATCAGGAAAATATCGTCAACTTAAATGAATCTGGACAGGATAATGTAGCACTTCGGACAGAAGATGTAACACAGGAATATTCTGACATTTTACAGGTGCCGGAAAAGACAGACGGCAGTGATGATGCGGAAGCTGCCAATGCCGGTGCAAAGGCAGAAGGACTTTCTGCCGCGCAGGAAAATATCACAACCGGTAAGGAAGCACAAGGAACAGACACGGCAGAGGAATCGCAGGAATCACAGGAAGCGCAGGCGGCAAAGACTTCTGCCAAGGCAAATCCGGCTGCGGCGTACTCTTTTGATGAAAGTGATACGCTGATGTGGCCAGTAACCGGCGATATTGTTTTAAAATACAGCATGGATACGACCATTTATTTTAAAACACTTGGAATGTATAAATGTAATCCGGCAGTCAGTATTGCGGCAGAAGCGGGAACCAATGTCGGTGTGGCAGCAGACGGCGTTGTGGAATCCGTAACTTACAGTGAAGAAACGGGAAATACCGTGGCAGTAGCAATCGGTGACGGTTATGTGACAACGTATGGACTGATAGATAATGTGGTGGTAAAAAAAGGCGACACGGTTGTGGCAGGGACAGCTTTTGGGAACAGTATCCGACCCGACAGCATATTATGTAGAAGAAGGCCCGAATCTGTATTTTATGCTGACAAAGGACGGCGAACCGGTAGACCCGGCGGCGTATTTTGAAGACTAGTATGCAAAGGATAAGAAAATAAAGCGCCTTTAAAATTCACACAAAAAGCAAAGCAATAAAATCAGCCATACGGCAGGAATGGAATTTAAGTGGGTAGATAAAGGTACGCGGGCGCTTGTATTATAGATTGTGGGAGGTTTCAGACATAACAGTCGGAAGCCTCCTTTTGTTACGCTGCCTGTACGGGAAAGCAGATTTGTAAAAAGACAGACGGAATATGCAGCGTGGGACTTGTAAAAGGGGATTGCAGGCGGGTATAATAAAACGAAAAGAAAAGGAACATGGATAATAAATGAATAAGAAACTTAAAGGAGAAAGCATAATGAAAAATAAAAGTGTACCGGGGTACAAGCGTGTATTCGCGTGGATGATTGCGGTATTTGCAATGGTGATTCCGTGGATTTCGTATTTAAGAATCTGGAAACTGACAGATGCGCAGGCAGATGTCTTTGAAAATTACAATGGATATGTGTTTGATTTCTTTTTGTATTACAGGGAAGTCCTGCTTGTGGTTATGGCAGTCGTCCTGCTGGCAGTGATGATTGGTGAAAAATTAAATGATTATGGCTGGTGGTATATCAGAAACGGTGCATTGGATTTGACGTACAATGGACCGGCAGATAACCAGTATGGAACATGGAATGTTGTAAACGGACATGTAGAGGTTTAAAGCTGAAATAAAATTCAGATAAACAGCGGAATAAAATAAAAAGAATGATATACGGAAATTATGAGAATTCTCAAAAAACGTATATCATTCTTTTTTGTTTTAAGCCAGCGGAAGAACCGCAACATATTCAAACATCATAATAAAATGGCAGATGCTGCCTGCCATAACAAATAGATGAAAAATTTCGTGTGAACCGAAGTATTTGTGATGTGCGTTAAAAATGGGAAGCTTTAATGCGTAAATAATACCGCCCACCGTATAAATAATACCGCCCGCAAGCAGCCAGTTAAATGCGGCAGCAGGCAGGGAATTTAAAATCTGTGTAAATGCAAGGACACAGACCCAGCCCATGGCAATGTATAACACAGAAGAAACCCATTTCGGACATGTAACCCAGCAAAGCTTAAAAATAATGCCGAGAATCGCAATGCTCCAGACCAGTGCCAGCAGCATAAGCCCTGTGCGGCCATGCAGGACAATCAGGCAGATTGGCGTATAAGAACCGGCAATCAGTACAAAAATCATGCAGTGGTCGAGTTTCTTTAAAATTTTATTCGTGCGTTCAGACAAATCAAAAGTGTGATAAGTTGTGCTTGCCGCATACAGCAGAATCATGCTCACAATAAAAATACTTAAAGAAATGACATGAACGGTATCCGGAGCGCGCATGGCACGCAGAATCAGCGGTGTTGCGGCAAACATTGCCATCAGCATACCGATAAAATGAGTAATGGCACTTCCGGGGTCTTTTAATTTAAAATGTTTCATAATTTCCTCCAATCTCCGAGTACACTGTATTTCCATTATTTTAATGGATTTTTCGTGTTCGGCATGTCCTGATATTTTTATGTTTTGACATATACATTATAAAATATTATATGCACTGGTATTTAAAATAATCACATGTAGTATTGAATACTACATATCGATGTAATGATAATACATCAGCGCTTTTTAAAATGCAATCCTTTTTTTCAAAAATTTCAAAAATCCGGTTCGGATTTTAAGATTGTCTTATTGATACAGAAAAAACGCGCAAAACCGCCCATAAATTCCCTTAATTTTATTAAACAATAACCGGCAGAAAGTAAAGAAAACAAAGAAGAAAAACTTTAGAAAACTTAACCAAATACGGGGGATGTGCCGGATGTTCACAAACATGGATTTATTTTCATTAAATTTGAGTTTCCAAACCTTTCACAAATTAAGGAAAAATTTAAAAAGAAAAAATTATCGAACAAACAAAGAAAAGGTTATTGACTTCTTTTTTTGACAAGTCTAACATACGCAGTGTTTTCGGAAACGGCTTTTTCATTTTGTAAAAACACGGGGTTGCCGACGGGCATCGTGCAGGATTAAAAAAATTTAGGTTTCGGAGGTAATGTCTGATGGCATATGTAGATGAAGTAATCAAGGAAGTATCTGAAAAAAACAGTAATGAGCCGGAGTTTATCCAGGCAGTGACAGAAGTATTGGAATCTTTAAGACCAGTTGTAGAAGCAGATGACCGTTATGAAAAAAATGCAATTTTAGAGCGTATGTGTGAGCCGGAACGAATCGTTTCCTTCCGCGTACCGTGGGTGGACGATGCAGGAAAGGTTCAGGTAAACAGAGGCTTCCGCGCACAGTTTAACAGTGCAATCGGTCCGTACAAGGGCGGAATCAGACTTCATCCCAGTGTCAATCAGAGTATTATCAAATTTTTAGGTTTTGAACAGACTTTTAAAAATTCACTGACAGGACTGCCTATCGGCGGCGGCAAGGGCGGCAGTGATTTCAATCCAAAGGGGAAATCAGACGGCGAGATTATGCGGTTCTGTCAGTCCTTTATGACAGAGCTTTACAGATACATCGGACCGGATACGGACTGTCCGGCAGGCGACATCGGCTGCGGTTCCAAAGAAATCGGTTATATGTTCGGTATGTATAAAAGAATTGTCGGCGGTTATAAAAACGGTGCGTTATCCGGCAAGGGCATTCCTTACGGCGGCAGTCTTGGGAGAAATGAAGCAACCGGTTACGGCGCTGTTTATTTTACGGAAGAATTATTTGAATCTATCGGAAAGAAGCTTGCCGGTACAACATTTGCATTATCGGGCTTCGGCAATGTGTCATGGGGTGTTGCAAAGAAATTAAATGAACTGGGCGCAAAAGTCGTTTCTATTTCAGGACCGGACGGATACATTTATGATAAAGACGGCATCAGCGGGGAAAAAGTGGATTATATGGTAGAAATGAGAGGTTCCCTGCGTGACCGTTGTGAAGATTATGCCGACAGATTCGGTGTGGAATTCCATGCTGGCGAGAAACCGTGGGGACGTGTAAAGGCAGATGTGTATATGCCTTGTGCAACACAGAACGAAATCGGATTGGAAGATGCAAAGCGCATGATAGAGGAGGGTACATCAAAGCTTTTAATCGAAGTTGCCAACATGCCGACCAAAGCAGAAGCCGTTGAAGAACTGCAAAAAGCAGGATTTATGATTGCACCGTCAAAGGCAGTTAATGCAGGCGGTGTTGCCGTATCTGCCCTTGAAATGAGCCAGAATGCCATGAAGCTTTCATGGACGGAAGAAGAGGTTGATGAAAAGTTAAAAAAGATTATGAAGAATATTTTTAACAACATCGACAGTGCGGCAAAGAAATACGGCATGGACGGAAACCTCATTGCAGGCGCGAATATTGCAGGATTTTTAAAAGTTGCGGAAGCCATGCTTGACGAGGGTATTTTCTAAAAAAGACTTTTAAAAACCGGAAATCGTCGAAAATCATAAAATACACAGGGAGAATTCAGATGAAGGCAGATTACTTGGAATTTAAGGATAAATGCATACAAATGCTTACCGAAATTGATTTTTTAAATCAGGTGCAGATGACAAAGGAAGAAATTTTATCGGTTCTTGCAGGCTGTCGTTTAGAAGAAGCATATGATGCACTTTTAATCCGTTCGGAACAGGTAAGCTGCCGGAGGCTGATGCAATACTGTGAAAAGAAGCTTTGCAGTGAAATTCACATGACAGGTAAAGAGCTGTTGCAGGCGGTTTATGAATGGTGCCGTCATGTGATGTTTCCGTGTAATTTTACAGAAGAATCGTCTGATGCAGTAAAGCAGAAAATGCTGTTGTTCTGCCGTATTTTAAGAGCATTTTTAAAATGTGAGGAACAGACCGGACCGTTTAAGCGGACACGGTATTTTAAATTGGTTACGGCAGAAGAAGAAAGTCTTGGAACACGGCAGGAAACGGCGGCAGAATACGCAATCTTTTTAAAGTGCCTTGAGAATCAGTATATCATGGAGTTTATGCGGATTGCGGCGGAAATCACACCGTTTGACACGCTGGGGCATGTGGCAGGGGTCCACTATGTGGCAATGCACGTTGCAAGACAGTTAAAAATGCGTGGAAAGCCGGTGGATTTAATGCTGATGTCAGCCGCTGCCGCCCTTCACGATATCGGCAAATTCGGGTGCCGTAAAGAAGAAGCCGCGCGCGTTCCGTATCTGCACTATTATTATACCGACCGCTACACCAAAAGGTTTCATATGCCGGTCATCGGTCATATTGCAGCCAATCATTCAACATGGGATTTAGAGCTTGAAGATTTGTCGATTGAAAATTTAATTCTGATTTATGCGGATTTTCGTGTAAAAAGTATCCGGACAGCTTCCGGTGCAGAACAGGTCTGTTTTTATTCCTTAAAAGATTCTTTTGATGTCATTCTTTCCAAACTGGACAATGTAGATGAAAAGAAAAAGAACCGTTACCGTCTGGTTTATGCGCGGTTAAAGGATTTTGAAGAATATATGGTGCATCTGGGTGTCAATATTGATTTTCGTTCGGAAGAACCGTCCTGCACACAACAGGAAGACTATGTGTTAATGACACCGCAGGAAATCGTAGACAACATGAAGTATCTGGCGATTGACCACAATATTTACGTTATGGAACGGCTTACCGGTGAAATGTCCCTGCGCAATCTTTTGGAAGCCGCCCGCGGGGAGAAAAACTGGAGAAATCTGCGCGCGTATATGAATGTATTGCAGGAGTATTTTACATATCTGACCCATGAACAGACACACCTTGCACTTCGTTTTTTATTTGAACAGCTTATGCACGGTGAAGTGGATATCCGGAGGCAGTCAGCACATTTAATCGGACAGATGACTGCCAATTATGACAGGGCATACCGCAAAGAACTGCCCAAAGACGTAGAACTTCCGGCCGATGATATTTCTGCGGCATACCTTTTACAGAAAACGGTTGAAACCATTTTATATCCGGACTATCAGGTGACCGAACAGCACCGGAAATGGCAGGGATACTCACTGCGGCGGATTGTTCATACCCTTATGGTTTCATCACAGCAGGCAGACCGTGAAATCTACAGGCAGGTATTACTGCCGTTTTATCAAAAAACCGATTATGATGCGTGGAACACATTTTTGCTGCTCGATACGGCAAAGGCTTTGGATTATGCGGAAATGGACAATAAAGATATCTGTACAATCTGTGATTTTACAATATCCTGCCGGGAATGGGACAGCCGTGCAAGGCAGATGAATAGTTTACAGCTATATTACAAAATGGCACAAGACGGTGTTTCTTATCAATGTCTTTCTTCTTATATAAAACAGTGCTTTTTATTGGAGCGGGAAACGGATTGTATACAGCTGGTATTTTTACGTGACCGTCTGGCACAGCTTCTGGGACTGCAAAGAAATGGTATTTTTGCAGTCCGGCGCATTGCAGACAGGGAAGAAGAACTGCTTTCCAAAATGTTCCTTGACGATTTGAAAGTAGCGGCGGGGGCAACCATGAAACAGATTAATATCGCGATGATGGAACAGGTGATTGAACAATATCCGCAGGAAGCGCGGACGGTTCGTATTGCCACGCACCTTTGCAGTCTGATGTCGGTGAGCCAGCGCCTGACAGTGCGTGAAAAAGCAGGCGAACTGCTTGTAAAAATCATGTGTAATATTTCTTCTGACCAGTGTAATGAAATGGTGATTGAACTGACGGAAAGCCTGGATTCGGGAGATTATCAGTATGCAAAATTTATTCCGCATTATCTTGGCCGCATGGTTTTGTACTTACAGCCGCAGGAGCTTGATGAACTCATAGAGGATACCTTTTATAAAAGGGTAAACGGAACGAGTGAAAAAGCAGCAGTATACACCCTGCATACGATTGGGACGATTCTTGAAAATTACGGCAGTTACCGGGGACGTGATAAAGCACCAGAGGCTTATGAACAGCGCAAAAAAGTATTGCTTGGATATTTGATGAAAGGTCTGGTGCATTTTAAGGAATCTATCAGTATTGAAGCCCTTAATATTATCGGACACGAACTGTTTGGCAGTGAAAAGCTGGCGCCGGATGAAAAGTGTGCCTATTTTTCTTATATCGCAAAACATCTGATGAGTGCGGTGGGAGAGCAGTCCAGGGATGCATTGTCATTTTACAACCGGGCATCGGCGCTTAGTTATCTGTACCGGTTTATTACGGCATACGAATTTACATACGGCAGGTTTGAAATACCGCAGATATCGAAAGTGGCATTTTTTCCGGGGACATTTGACCCGTTTTCATCAGGACATAAAGGCATTGTAGAAGCTGTGCGGAAAGCAGGGTTTGAGGTATATCTTGCAATTGACGAATTTTCATGGTCGAAAAAGACACAGCCGCGCTTAATCCGCCGCCGTATTGCGAAAATGTCAACGGCAGATATCGGTTCGGTCTATCTTTTTCCTGACAACTGTCCGGTAAATATAGCCAATCCGTCCGATTTAAAAAAATTAAAAACACTGTTTCACGGCCGCCCGGTCTATATTGTCACGGGGATGGATGTGATTGCGCACGCATCGGCATATCAGGCACCGCCGGTCATGGATTCCATTCATCACTGCAATCACATTGTTTTTACAAGAAAAACGTCAAAGGATAAAAATGCGCTCGATGAAAATCTGCTGATTGCACAAAACCTGTATGAGGACACGATAAAACTGGAGCTGGGCAGTGAATTAGATGATGTCAGTTCTTCTAAAATACGGGAAAATATTGACCGCGGACGGGATATTTCCAATCTGATTGACCCACTGTGCCAGCGGTTTATCTATGAGTATGGAATTTATCTTCGTGAGCCGCAGTATAAGGAATTACAGCTTACAAAAGCCTTTGTGGCAGAAGCAGAGCCGCTTGGAGAAAAGCTTTCAGAAAACCGGTATCTTTTTTTGGGCAATGCCGGGGTTTTTGCACACAGAAGCGGTGCAGAGCAGATGATTGTCCGGCGCAGCATGGGAAACGGCGAAGTGCTTGCCGCCGTCGGCTATCATGAAGTGTTATCCGACCGGTTTTATGAAGAATTTCAGGACGAAGCCGCAGTGCATTATCTTCGTAAAAATGCGGCGGGCAGACTGGCGGTGATTACAGGAGTTGCAGGGCTTCGTGATGAAAAGGTCTATGAGTGGATACAGCTTGCCATGACGGAAACGATTGCCGCGTGCTTAAAGCTTGGATTTACCCATATTGCCTGCCGATTTGAGAATGAAGAACGGGAAATGGATATGGAAATGGAAAAACTGCTTTACCGCTTCGGCTTTTTAAAAATGCCTTCCGGCGTGAAAAATAAAGACCGCTATCTTGTGGATATGACGTATCCGCTGGTGCTGATTCAGAATGTATCCACCGAGTTAAAAGCGCCGTTTGACAGGAATCCGCGTGTCAGAAAGGTACTGCTTGAAACAGGTCATGCGCTTTTGGATGCCATGAAGGAGTTATATCCGGGCAATCTGGTGATATCATTTGATGCACAGCACATGAACCAGCAGATGATGGACCTCATTACCTTTGAAAACCATGTACCGGCACAGCAGGGGGCAAAACGTGTGCTGGGTAAAAAAATGTGTGTGCCGTTCGGTAAAATTTTAAGAGATGTCGTTGTACCCAATACCGTGACCAAAGCCATTTATACGGAAAAGGTGTATACAAGGGATGCATCGGCTTCACGGATTGAAGAATATCCGAACTATTCGCCGCTTCCGACACAGATTGAAACAATCAAATCCTTTAAAAGACCGGTGATTTTAGCAGACGACATTCTGCACAAGGGCGACCGCATTAAAAAGCTCTACCCGATGTTAAAAAAAAGCGGCGTGCCGGTAGAACGGCTTGTTGTCGGGATTCTGTCCGGCCACGGAACGGATTTGTCGAGTATGTTAAAGCTTCCTGTGGAAAGCATTTATTATATTCCCAATGTCAAAGCATGGTTTCAGGAATCGACCCTGTATCCGTTTCTTGGCGGGGATATGATTGAGCAGACACAAAAAAGCCGGACGGGACTGCTTCCGGCAATTAATCAGATACTGCCCTATGTTATTCCGCAGTTTTTGCCGGAGCTTGGCTGGCAGCAGTTTAACAATCTCTCGCTCATCTGTCTTTTAAATACACAGAAAATCCTGCGTGTGCTGGAGGCAGAATACCAGAAGGGGTTTGGCAGAAATCTGACACTGGGACGGCTTGGCGAGGCAGTTAAAGACCCGTACTGCGTGGACGTAGGCAGTCATGTCACGCTGGATTTAAATGTCCCGGCATCAGAATACATTGAAAATGACATTATCCGGCTTAAACATTTAAAAAATCTTGTGGACTAAAAAATCCGCAGAATGGAGAAGACTATGAACAATCTAAATCAGCTTGGAACAGAAAGAAAACTGCGCAGTGAAAAAGGAAAACATCCTTTTAAAAATCCGCGCTGGGTGTATGAGGGGGAAAAATTAAGGGTTCACATCGCGGCACTCGGCGATGTTGGCGCTACAACCCTTATGGGGTTAAAGCTGCTCGGTAGTGATGTGATTGAAACCATAGGAATTATAGATTTAGATGAAAACCGGATGAAGCGGTACGAGGCAGAATGTAACCAGATTTGTTATCCGTGGGCATATGATGTGCTTCCTAAAGTCGTCCTTTTAAAGGAAGATGAACTGTTTGACTGTGATGTCTTTATTTTTTGTGCAACCAAAGGCGTGCCGCCGGTAGGTACGGCAGTGCAGGATGTACGCATGCAGCAGCTGAGAGCCAACCGCAGTATTGTGGAAATCTATGCAAAAAAAGCGCGGGCTTGTCGATATGACGGACTTTTTGCCGTGGTTTCAGACCCGGTTGAACCACTGTGCAACGCGGCGTGGCAGATATCAAACTGCAATGAATCCGGTGCATTTGATGATAACGGACTGCATTTAGAGCAGGTGCAGGGCTACGGACTGGGTGTGATGAATGCGCGGGCGGTGTATTATGCAAAGAAAAATCCGGGGAAATATGGATTATTTTTAACAGAAGGGCGGGTTTTCGGACCGCATGGAAAAAGTCTGGTGGTTGCAGACAGTATTACGCAGTATCACGACAAAGAATCAAGAGAACTTTCAAAGCTGGCGGCAGAGGCAAATCTAAGCGTGCGCGCGCTGGGCTTTAAGCCATATATTGCACCGGCGCTTTCATCTGCCGCCATTTCCATTCTGCTGACCATGCGGGGCGCAGACCACTACGGCTCGGTCGCACTGCATGAAATCTATTTCGGCTGTAAAAATAAGTACACGAAAGAAGGGCTGGAAACAGAGTGTCAGGAACTGCCGGGACAGCTCTATGAA
>ENA-ORRQ01001315-ORRQ01001315.1-human-gut-metagenome-genome-assembly--contig:-NODE-1315-length-19245-cov-4.314330_pt1 | contig 19245 bp, 17 predicted proteins | sample MGYA00242177_ERZ509138 | MGnify/ENA primary metagenome ERZ509138 (study PRJEB26280, sample SAMEA2338628) | human gut metagenome | biome: human gut; feature: human-associated habitat; material: faeces... | reverse complement strand
ACTAGCGCCGATGGTACTGCAATGCAATGCGGGAGAGTAGGTAACCGCCTTCTTTAAATGAGAGTCAGATAACGAAAGTTGTTTGACTCTCTTTTTGTTTAACTACTATTTTTACTATTATGCCTAACAATTCTTTAAGACCAGATAGAGTGTTGTCATGGGATGATTTGCTTGAATCAATTGAGAATGGTTTGCATCATCCTGAATCTACTTCGTGGCATATTTTTAATTATCTAACGGCCAACTATATGACTATGGACTCGAAGTTGGTACGTACATTGCTTTTGGCATTTTTGAAAATTCGTTCTGATCGCCCTTCTTTGATTAATTCGTGTATCCTTGGTTTTGCGGTTGATATCAGTTCTTATTTCAATGATTTTAATTTTCCACGTTTTCTTGAGGCATGGGGGTATAAAAAAATGCTACGTCCAGAAGACTGTTTAAAGCCTAATGGTTCTGGTTTAGGCTATGAGTTGTCTTTATGCGAGAAAGTGGAAAAGGCATTGGAACGATACGAATTAACCAATATGGAGAAAGGCAAATCAGGTTTCCATAAGCGTGTATATTGGGCTGTAAAACTCTTTGAGAAATTAAAAGACGGGCATGTTACGCGTACTGTTAAGCTTGTTGACAGCTTAGGACGTTCAATTTTTGCCGATGCAAGAATGTTTGCAGAAAACCCCAAGTTTATTCAAGGACATCTTTATGATGCTGTCACATATTCATCTCCAGAAAGACCTGATTTTGAAATTTTACAAGAGGTAACATTGTCAGCCAAATTTATCACAGATTTGTTTGACTATGAGGTTGGTTATGTCGATTGTTTTAAAATTCATAATCGTCATTATCATATTTTTGACTCCTTATCTCGACATTTTGTAGCAGAAAATCCTGATATTGACATATTGCCTTCTGATTATGTGTTGTTTTGTCCTATTATTCCAATTAAAGACAAGTTTAAGTCGGCTGTTGTTTTGCGAAAATTGGATCGTAATGATGCTATGAGACAATTTGGCCTTACTGAGGCTGTTATTAGGTCTGTAGACACCCACAAATGTGTGCTGACTTATGAATTGGTTAAAGATCCAGTATCTGCGCCAGAAGGATTTGTTTCAAAACAAGGAACGATACCTGTGTCAGTTGTACGAAATGTTTCTTCCGCTGAAGATATACATGTTGGACGACATATAGGTCTTGTGCTCTTTTTAAAGCGCAATACTGATTTTGTTAAGGTTAATTTCGTACCTGATGCTGTTTTGTTGTAGTAAAGAAGTTTCTATATAACTATAAAGGGCTTGATTATTGATTTCATGCTTGTATGATTTGTTCATGTTTTGTAATGAAATATTTGCATATTTCAAATTTAAGTTTTATTTTTGCACACGATAACATGATGTGCAATTTTTGAAATTTATATAATATGTCAATATCCAAGACAAGGCAGAAGCTTGTAGATGTCGCTCGTCAACTGTTCGCAAAAAATGGAATAGCTAACACCACGATGAATGACATTGCTGTTGCATCAGGCAAAGGTCGTCGCACTTTATACACCTATTTTAATCGTAAAGAAGACGTCTATTCAGCAGTCATAGAATCTGAGCTTGAAAGGTTATCTGATAAGCTTGATGAGGTTGCTATGATGAAGATTAGACCTCAGGATAAGATTATAGAGCTTATATACACTCACCTCAGCATGATTCGAGAGACTGTGGTACGAAATGGAAATTTGCGTGCTGAGTTTTTCCGTAATATATGGATGGTTGAGAAAGTGAGGAAGAATTTTGATGAGGACGAAATAGAGCTTTTCCGTAAGGTGTATGAGGAGGGTAAAGCAGATGGTGAGTTTGACATAGAGGATGTTGATCTTGTCGCAGATATCACTCATTATTGTATAAAGGGTCTTGAGGTTCCGTTTATTTATGGACGTTTGGGGCATGGCATTACAGAAGAAGCCAGTAAGCCCTTGGTCGCAAAAGTGGTTTATGGTGCCTTGGGAAAAAGCGGACAGAAATAATTAATGTACGCATAACAGTATTCCCGTTTCACATGTATATTTCATGTGGAACGGGAATACTTGTTTTAAATACATATTTGTTTAGTCGAGTTCAGAAAGTTCGAGCCATCTCATGCTCTTTTTATCAATCTCGTCTTTGATTATTGGAAGCCGTTTGCTCATTTCTGTAATTTCTTCTACCGAAATGGTGCCACCACATAACGCATTCTCAATGCGTTTCTGTTCAGCCTCAAGAGCAGCTATGTCCTTTTCAAGCTGTTCAAACTCGATCTTCTCCTTGTATGTTTTTTTTGTTCGAGTTGTGTTGTTACGTGTTTTCTTCTCTATTTCCCGTTTACTGTTCAATGCTGCTTTCTGCGCTTGTTCTTCCTTGGTTTGTAGTGAAGACCATTCTCGGTATTGGGTGTAGTTGCCAGGGAAATCTTTAACAACACCATCACCTTTGAATACAAGCAAGTGGTCTACAACTTTATCCATGAAATAGCGGTCGTGACTTACGATAATGACACAGCCTGGGAAATCTTGAAGATATTCTTCAAGAACCTGTAGCGTTTGAATGTCGAGGTCATTGGTAGGCTCGTCAAGCACCAAGAAGTTGGGGTTTCTCATTAGTACTGTGCACAGATGTAGTTTGCGTCTTTCGCCACCACTAAGCTTGTACACATAGTTGTGTTGTTGCTCAGGCGTGAAGAGGAAAAACTGTAGCAGCTGTGAGGCTGTTAGATGTTTCCCCGCTCCAAGGTCTACATATTCTGCAATGTCGGTAATGACATCAATAACTTTTTGTTGTTCGTCAAACAGCAAACCTTCTTGAGAGAAATAGCCAAAGCGTACAGTTTCGCCGATGTCAAATTTGCCGTTGTCGGGCTGTACCAATCCGAGCAACAGTTTTATAAACGTTGATTTTCCCGCACCGTTGTTTCCAATGATTCCCATCTTCTCAAAACGGGCAAAGTTATAGTAGAAATCTTTCAATATAACTTTGTTTTCAAACGCTTTGGACACATACTGGCATTCAAAAATCTTTGATCCAATGTAAACGTTCTTTGACTTAAGTCTCACTTGTCGTTCTTCAATGCGTTGGTGAGCCTTACGTTCAAGTTCAACAAACGCATCTTCGCGATATTTTGCTTTGTGGCCACGAGCCTGTGGCTGTCGGCGCATCCATTCGAGTTCACGGCGATAAAGATTGTTTGCCCGCTGAATCTCAGCATTGGTGTTGTTTATGCGTTCCTGTCTTTTTTCAAGATAGTAGGCATAATTGCCCCGATATGTGTAAATGGTATTGTCGTCAAGCTCAAGAATGGTGTCGCACACATTGTCTAGAAAGAAACGGTCGTGCGTAACCATTAATAGTGTTTTGTTACCCCTTTGCAGATACCCTTCAAGCCATTCAATCATTTCCAGGTCCAGATGGTTGGTCGGCTCGTCGAGAATAAGCAAATCGGGTTCGGTTATGAGCACGTTGGCTAAAGCCACACGTTTCTGTTGTCCACCGCTTAACTCTCCAATCTTTTGACAAAGGTCGTCAATGTGTAGCTGTGTTAGAACTTGTTTTGCTTTTAACACCTTTTCTTCTTCGCCTTGATGGTTGAAGCAAGCGTCAAGAACAGTATCGTTTGCATCAAATTTGGGCGTCTGTTCAAGATACCCCACTTTTATGCCGTTACGGAAGATAATGTTGCCGCTATCACAACTCTCATGTCCAGAGACGATAGAAAGAAGAGTTGTCTTGCCTGTTCCGTTTCGTGCAATCAGTCCCACACGTTGTCCTTCAGCAATAGAGAACGATAGATTCTTGAAAAGCACATGTGCTCCGAATGCCTTGCTTACATTCTGAACATCAATAAATGGAGTTTGTAATGCCATAGTTGTCTTATGCCTTTTCTTCTTGATTGAGAGATGAGTTTATTTGCTCAATATAGTTGAGAACCTCGTCGCGTCCTGTCCGATTTTCAGAGCTGGTAATGAAGTAGGGAGGTAACTCTTCCCATGTGTCAGCAAGCTGCCGCATCCATGCTTCAGCGTTCTGGCGTGCTCTAACAGGTCCCAGTTTATCGGCTTTTGTAAAGATAATGGCGAAAGGCACACCGCTTTGTCCTAGCCAATCAATAAACTCTCGGTCAATCTTTTGTTGCTCATGTCGTATGTCTACAAGAACAAACGTGTTGACGAGCTGTTCACGTTGTAAGATGTAAGAATTTATCATCTGAGTCAGCTTCTGCTGTACCGATTTGGAACGTTTAGCAAAACCATAACCGGGTAGGTCTACAAGGTACCATTCGTTGTTGATAATAAAATGGTTTATCAGTAATGTCTTGCCGGGAGTGGCGCTAGTTTTGGCAAGTCCCTTATGTTGACACAGCATATTTATCAGACTTGACTTGCCCACGTTAGAGCGGCCAATAAAAGCATACTCTGGCTTGTTGTCAACAGGACACTTACTAATTGTGGGTGCTGATATTACGAATGCAGATTTCTTTATTTCCATAATTGTTTTTTTGCTTTTTTCTGTTTTTAGTGATTGTGAAATGTTAGACACATATAATATCCGTTCTGAACATAGCGCCTTATTTGTTTTGTTGTAGATGTTCAGCCATCTTCTTTTTCCAGATATCATGAGTGGCTTTTTTTATGCGCTTCTCAATTTCGTCAGGCGTTTCTGTTGCTGTTATGGCTGTTTTTATCCATACACAAATTGCGAAGCAAAGAATGGTTATAACTGCGCTACATATCCATTTGAGAATTTCGTTTTGTAGAGGCAGATAGTCAATGCATATAATGCCCGTAGCAACAGGAATTCCAAATAGAAGATAGTCGGCTCCCGATGTCATCTTATATCCTTGTGTCGCCTTGTTGTAACTATCGTTGTGTTTTAGAATCTGTAGACGGTTCTTCTGCCAATATGATTCAAAATCTTTATCTGTCATTTGTTTTTTCTTTTTGTTTTTAAAATTTAGACCTTCATTAAATCACTCATAACCATGTCGCTTATGAACACGCTGTCTGGTGCTATGCGAATATGGTTATCTGACAGTTCAAGACTCCCTGTTTGCAAGTAATCTTTAGCACACTCAAGTATGAAATGTTTCTGTTTTTCATCAAGCATATCCAAATCGAGCCCTTCAGATGTGCGTAGTGCTGTTGTTATGAGGTCATTGTAGTGGGTGTCATCGTCTATTTTCTCCTGTTCAGCAAGAATCACATCGTTGTTTGTTGCTTCAATATATTTTTTGATGTCAGATACGTTCCATTGACGCGATTTGCGGTTGTAGGAATGAGCTGCCGCTCCTATGCCAATGTATGGTGTGTCGTCCCAATAGCTACTGTTGTGCATGGCACGCATGCCAGGTTTTGCGAAATTGCTTATTTCATAATGCTCGTATCCGGCATCCTTCATGCTTTTTACGAGTGTTTTGTACATTGCTAGGCTCACATTCTCGTCAATCTCTTTTATCTTTCCTTGTTTGAGCATTTTGTAAAGAGAAGTGCCTTCTTCATACATTAGGCTATACGCCGACAAATGACTGACGCTAAGCTCAATAGCATGGTTTATATCCTTTTGCCATTCATCTACAGTTTGTTCAGGAAAACCATAAATGAGGTCTATGCTGATATTGTCAATACCTCCTTTTCGTAAAATGTCTACAGCTTTGTTTGTTTGAAGGGCAGTGTGTCTGCGATGAAGGAATTTCAGACGTTCATCATTGAAAGTCTGTGTACCCATGCTAACTCGGTTCACTCCACATTTGCGTAGAGTTGCCACCAGATGAGGTGTTATGTCATCGGGGTTCGCTTCAAACGTAACCTCTTTCAGATTCTTCTTGTAATTATAAGAATAGATAAAAGAAAAAAGCTTCTCAATGTCTTCAGACGACAGTTGAGACGGTGTTCCGCCACCTATATATATAGTGGTTATATCTTGGCTGTTGTTACAGCATCCGTTCTCAAAATAGTTCTTGCGTAAAGCCAGCTCTTTGCCCAAGGCCGTGACATACTGATGTTTTATGTCTTCCTTTAGCGTGCTGCTGTAAAAGCCGCAATATATGCATCTGCTTGCGCAGAATGGGATGTGAACATATAGTCCTGCCATGTTGTGGTTGAAAAACTATTTCTACAAATCTTGTTTATTAATGACAATCAGAATTAACGACCTACATATTTGATTTTGTAGGGACAGATGGTTTTTAGACCTTTTAAAAAGTCTGCTTCCATTGAATTTTAGTACAAAATTACTAATATGTTTTAAAAAAATAGCAATTTTATCACAATTCTTTTGGTTTTTTGTGTAAAAATATCTAACTTAGACGGCGATAAAGACCTATGGTCTGAATTAGAGACTACTATACAGCCACTTCTTGACATGTTGTAGGATTAACCTCCCTACACGTTTTCATTACCCTTATGGTGCACACCATTTGCAAAAGTGAAACTAAAGAAGTGAGCTGCCATTTCTAACTTTAAACCTTTGATAGATATGAGAGTTTATCAAACAAATGAAATCAAAAACATCGCGCTGCTTGGCAGTGCGGGTAGCGGCAAGACAACTCTTGCCGAGTCATTACTCTTTGGTAGCGGTATCATTAAACGAAGAGGAACCGTAGAAGCGAAAAACACCGTAAGCGATTATTTTCCTGTTGAGCAGGAATATGGTTATTCTGTGTTCTCAACTGTTTTCCATGTAGAATGGAACAACAAGAAGCTTAACATTATTGATTGTCCGGGTTCCGACGATTTCGTAGGTGGTGCCATTACCGCCCTCAACGTTACAGACCAGGCCGTTATCCTCATTAACGGACAGTATGGTCCTGAGGTAGGTACGCAGAACGTGTTCAGATATACAGAGAAGCTCAAGAAACCTGTTATATTCCTTATAAATCAGCTCGACTCGGAGAAGTGCGATTTTGACAACGTGGTAAGCGCTATGCACGATATCTACGGCTCAAAATGTGTGCAGGTCCAATATCCTGTACAGACAGGTCCTGGCTTCAACGCCATTATCGATGTGTTGTTGATGAAAAAATATTCATGGCCAGCAGAAGGTGGCATGCCTGTTATTGAGGATATTCCTGCTGAAGAGATGGATAAGGCCATGGAGCTTCACAAGACGCTTGTAGAGGCAGCAGCCGAGAACGATGAGACATTGATGGAGAAATTTTTCGAGGAGGAGACCCTTACGGAGGATGAAATGCGTGAAGGCATACGCAAGGGACTCGTCACACGCTCCATCTTCCCCGTGTTCTGTGTGTGTGCAGCAAAAGATATGGGCGTACGTCGACTGATGGAGTTCCTTGGCAATGTTGTGCCATTTGTTAGCGAGATGCCGAAACTCCACAACACTCGTGGCGAAGAGATCACTCCCGATAGTGACGGTCCTGAGAGCGTATATTTCTTCAAGACAGGTATGGAACCCCACATTGGTGAGGTGAGCTACTTTAAGGTTATGAGCGGTAGCGTTAAATCTGGTGATGATCTCACAAACGCCGATCGTGGTTCGCGTGAGCGCTTAGGCCAGATCTATGTATGCGCCGGTGCCAACCGTCTTCCTGTAGACAAGCTTAATGCAGGAGATATAGGATGTACTGTGAAGCTGAAAGATGTAAAGACAGGAAACACCCTTAACGATAAAGACTGCGAATGGAAATTCGACTTTATCAAATACCCCAACTCTAAATACGCGCGTGCCATTAAGGCCGTAAACTCTGCTGATACAGAAAAGCTCATGGCTGCAATGCTTAAAATGCGTCAGGAAGATCCTACATGGGTTGTTGAGCAAAGCAAGGAGTTGAAGCAGACTATCGTTCATGGACAGGGAGAGTTCCATCTGCGCACGCTTAAATGGCGTCTTGAGAACAACGAGAAGATTCCTGTGAAATTTGACGAGCCGAAGATTCCTTATCGTGAGACCATAACCAAGAGCGCTGCTGCCGATTATCGTCATAAGAAGCAGTCGGGCGGTGCCGGTCAGTTCGGTGAAGTGCATCTCATCGTTGAGCCTTATGCAGAAGGCATGCCTGACCCCACAACCTATAAGCTCAATGGTCAGGAGATAAAGATGAATGTCAAGGGACGTGAGGAGATAAACTTAGAGTGGGGCGGTAAGCTTGTGTTCATCAACACCGTTGTCGGCGGTGCTATCGACACTCGTTTTATGCCAGCCATCCTGAAAGGCATCATGGAGCGCATGGAGAAAGGTCCTCTCACAGGCAGTTATGCCCGTGACGTGCGTGTTATCGTGTATGACGGCAAGATGCATCCGGTTGACAGCAATGAGCTCTCGTTCATGCTTGCTGCACGTCATGCGTTTAGCGATGCATTCAAGGCAGCAGGTCCGAAGATTCTCGAGCCCATCTATGACCTTGAGGTCTATGTTCCCTCTGATTATATGGGCGATGTCATGAGTGATCTTCAGGGTCGCCGAGCTCTAATCATGGGTATGGACAGCGAGGCCGGTTATCAGAAGTTGCAGGCAAAGATTCCTCTTAAGGAGCTGAGCAACTATTCAATCTCTCTGAGCAGCATCACCGGTGGTCGCGCTTCGTTCACAACCAAGTTTGCCAGCTATGAGCTTGTGCCTAACGATTTGCAGCAGCAGCTTATTGCTGCTCATGAGGCAGAGGCAGATGAGGACGAGTAATAATATTTGTAACTGATTAATATTTCAATTTAGGATGCATGGAGCCAATGCTCTGTGCATCCTTTTTGTGTTGTTGTCAATTTGTACAACTTTTATAAAATATAGGCTATATTCAAGCAATAAAAAAGTCTGCTTTCTTTGTATTTTCTTCAATTTCCACTACCTTTGCATGCAATTATGAAGATAGATATTCTCTCAGAGGCCGAAGTGGCCTCTTTAAAACAGATTATAGACGAGTCTGATAACATTGTGATATGTTGTCATAAGTCGCCTGATGGCGATGCCATGGGTTCCTCTTTGGCTATGTGCGAGTATCTTCGCATAATAGGCAAACAGGCGCGTGTGGTTGTGCCTGATGCTTATCCCGATTTCCTGCAATGGTTGCCAGGCACAGAGGCTGTCTTGCGTTATGACAAGCACCCGGAAGATGGTGATGCAGCGTTGTCAAAGGCAGACCTGGTGTTCTGTCTCGATTTCAACACAACAAGTCGCGTTGATGAGATGCAGGCATCGCTTGAAGCAAGCACGGCGCACAAGGTGCTTATTGACCATCATTTGGACCCTGATATAAAGACCGACATAACGGTGTCGCACCCGGAGATGAGCAGCACCTCAGAGATGGTCTTTCGTGTCATCTGCCAACTTGGCGGCTTCGAGCAGATGACAAAAGCTTGTGCTGTCGCCATCTATTGTGGCATGATGACAGACACAGGTGGCTTTACCTATAACAGCAACTCTCCCGAGATCTTTTACATTATCAGCCAGCTGCTTACCAAGCACATAGATAAAGACAAGATCTATCGTAATGTGTTTAATAACTATAGCCAGATGGCAATGCGTTTGCGCGGGTATCTTATCTACAAGAAACTTACTGTTATTGACGATTTGCATGCCTCGTTCTTCACAATCTCGCGTGCCGACATGAAACGTTTCCATTTTATCAAGGGCGATGCTGAAGGTCTCGTCAACGAACCTCTCCGCATCAAGGGCATGCGTTTGTCTATCTCCTTGCGTGAAGATGACCGTCGCGACAACACCGTGTGGGTTAGCTTGCGTTCAGTAGACAGCTTCCCCTGCAACAAGATGGCAGAGAAATTTTTTAATGGCGGTGGACATCTTAATGCAAGTGGCGGTCGTCTCAATTGTTCGCTTGAAGAAGCTGTAACTATCGCTCGCAAAGCTATTGAAGATTTTGCCGAACTGTTGAGGTAGATCCTGCTTTTGAGAATAAGCTCAAAAAGGAAATTTAATGCAGAGGTAATTGTAAAAAATGTATTTTTGTTAGTGCCAAGTATGTATAAAGTTTAAATTCTTTCAAAACAAAATGGCATAATCAGCAAAAATGTTTATCTTTGCAACTTAGAAACATCGCACCCCTGCATTTTTCTATAAAAAAAGTACATAAATACAGAAAATGAGAAAACTTAGCATGCTATTATTGGCACTCGTTGGAGCCGTTGTGTTTACATCTTGTAGCGACTCGGAAACCTATGCCGATCAAAAGAAAAAAGAGCGTTCAGCAATAAACAGCTACATAGCGAAGAATGGGATAAAAGTTATCTCAGAGGACGAATTCTTTAAAGACAGTCTTACAGATACGACAAAGAATGAGTTTGTGCTCTTTGAAAGTTCTGGAGTGTATATGCAGATTATACGCAAAGGCTGTGGCGAGAAGATCAAAGATGGCGAGAACGCCACCGTGTTGTGCCGTTTCACAGAGCGCAATCTTATGACCGATTCGCTTCAACTTTCAAACGATATCATTTCTTACGCTTCACTCGTTGACAAGATGAATGTCAAGCGCAACTCAGGAACCTTTACAGCATCGTTTGACGCATCGTCAAGCGTGATGTATTCGGTTTATGGCAGCACGTCCGTTCCTTCAGGCTGGCTTGTGCCGTTGGCTTACATTAAGCTTGGCCGTCCTGCGTCAGAAAACGACCAGATTGCCAAGGTGCGTATTATTGTTCCCCACACCCAGGGACAACAGTATGCCGTGCAGGGCGTATATCCTTGCCTCTATGACATAACATACGAGCGTGGTCGTTAAATCGGCTATATAGCAATTTTTATCTACATAAATCATATAATAATGACTCTAATCAAATCTATTTCTGGAATCCGCGGAACAATAGGCGGTCCCACAGGTGACACCCTCAATCCGCTTGACATTGTAAAGTTCACGTCGGCTTATGCCACTTTCATCCGCAAAACGAGCAAGAGCAATAAAATTGTTGTTGGTCGTGATGCCCGCATCTCTGGCGAGATGGTTAAAAACGTGGTGTGCGGAACGCTCATGGGTATGGGCTTCGATGTTATAAATATCGGTCTCGCCACAACGCCCACAACAGAACTGGCTGTTCGCTGGAGCGGTGCCGACGGTGGCATCATCATCACAGCAAGCCACAATCCACGTCAGTGGAATGCTCTGAAACTGCTCAACAGCGAGGGCGAGTTTCTTACAAAGGCTGATGGCAACGAGGTTCTTGACATTGCAGAGCGTGAGGCATTCGAATATGCAGATGTAGACAATCTTGGTCATTATAGCGAAGACAACACTTTCAACAAACGTCATATAGACAGCGTGCTCGCGTTGAAGCTTGTCGATGTCGATGCCATCAAGGCAGCCCATTTCAAGGTGTGCGTTGACGCCATCAACAGCGTGGGTGGTGTCATACTTCCCGAACTGCTTGATGTGCTTGGTGTAGAGCACAAGTTCCTTAATGCAGAACCCACAGGCGATTTCGCCCATAACCCAGAGCCCTTGGAGAAGAATCTCTCAGGCATAATGGGTGAGATGGCAGCCGGCGGTTTCGATCTTGGCATCGTGGTTGACCCTGACGTAGACCGTTTGGCCTTTATCTGTGAGGACGGCAAGATGTTTGGTGAGGAATACACTCTCGTTTCCGTTGCCGACTATGTGCTTAGCCACACAGTAGGAAACACCGTTTCCAATCTCAGCTCAACCCGAGCTCTCCGCGATGTGACAGAGAAGCATGGTGGCGTTTATACAGCCGCTGCTGTGGGTGAGGTTAACGTAACAACCAAGATGAAAGAGGTTGGTGCAGTCATAGGCGGTGAAGGCAATGGAGGAGTGATCTATCCTGAGAGCCATTATGGACGTGACGCCCTTGTAGGCATTGCTCTCTTCCTTTCTTCTCTGGCTCACAAGAAATGTACGGCCAGCGAGCTTCGCGCATCTTTCCCCAACTATTTCGTGGCAAAGAACCGCATAGATCTCACGCCCTCTACCGATGTCGATGCCATTCTTGAGAAAGTGAAAGAGCTTTATAAGAACGAGCAGATCAACGATATCGATGGTGTGAAGATCGATTTCCCCGACAAATGGGTTCACCTGCGCAAGTCAAACACAGAACCCATCATCCGTGTCTATAGCGAGGCTCACACAATGGAAGAAGCCGATGCTCTTGGCAAGGAGCTTATGAAGGTTGTTTATGACATGCAGTAAAAATAGCAAGCTGTTTTAGTTAATTCTAAACTATATACAAAAGGCGGCAGACCTATAATTCAGGTTTGCCGCCTTTTGGGTAGTGTATATTTCCATTGTTTCCGCAGTTACATGCTTTCATCTACACATTTGACGGCAAAAACAAAAAATAGGTTAGGAGAGCTTGCATGCTATCAGAGAAAACGCTATCTTTGCAAAAGAATAAATACAATAGTAAAATCTCGATTAATGATGAAACAGAACATTATGATGCGAAGAATGTTATCACGACTTTTGGTTACATTCTTCTTTTTGCTGTCGTTACGCTGTCTGCACAAACAGGTGGCACGCAACCGCAGGTGTTGAGCAGCGTGCTGAAGACGTTGCCCGCCGACAAATTTGAGTTTAACCGCCAACTGAAAGATTTCTCGGTTGTAGGCTCCACGCTCCATTGCTACTTGTCTATGCCTCGCAGCGAGTGGACCGACATGCTGGCAACGGTCAGCAGCGAATACACCGTTGACGACTTTTCAAGCATGTATGACCCACAACGTTCTGCCACCCTTGCACGGTTGAGCAACGAAAAGATATGCGCCGACTCGTCGTTCATCTATCTACAGAAGGGTTACGATGCTCTGGCATGGGGCAATCTTCTTTGGCAATGTCCACAGGTCAAGGCATATATGAAAGAGCAAGGGTTGAGCATCAAATGTCATGTGTTAGACGACAAGACAAACGCAGCGCTCTGCACCTATGACATTACACTCCACGATATCGATGTGGTGGACAGTGTAAAGGTCCGATATTCCCTCTTGGCCGCCAAAGTGCTCTACATGCGCTGCTATTCCACCCTCATTGGCATGCTAATAACAGATTCTGTCATGCCCTTGCCGCTCGATGTTTACACCACGGCAGAAAGCGTGACCTTACAAGGCAAGCAGATTGTCTATACCTATCAGTTGGCAGACACGCTTTTCTCCCGTCCTGGTTTTAAGGAACAGCTTGAGAAACAGGTTAAGGGTCATGTGGCTCGCAACGACACACGCTATCTGAAATATCTTGATTATCATCTCAGAAACGTCTACCATAGTGCCGACAATACGCATTCCTTTAGCATCGATGTGTTTTGAAATGCAAGCCTCCACAGCCGCTTTTGCAGCCGTAGAGGCTTGTGTTTTTTAAGTTATGTGTTTATGCCTATTATGTGCTTTTTTAGGAACTAAAAATAAGATGTATATGTGCCTTTTCTGTATTTAAGCCTTTCATGACATTTGCCTTGATTTAGTAGTTGACTTTTATTTCGTCAAGAAACACCACTTTTGTTAAAAGTTCGTACCTTTGGTCTTTTTTAATTTTATTGCCACCAAAAGTTTTCATATTAAGAATCTTGTCAATAATAACACAGCGACTTATACTCTTGCCAACCAATATAAATCGAACTTCTTCTGGCTTAAAATTGAATATCGGCAGATGGGTATCCATTGGATCTTTGTGTGCTTCCTTGAATTTTTGATATTCTTCTTCATCCCAAAACCAGTTTATAGGCTTATATTTTTTTATATGACTATTATCTGGGACTATTAATCTCCATTCACATTCATTATATAAGACTTGCTTATTCTTCTGGTCTGCATATGGTTTCATGAAAGCCAACTGATTTATTGCCAATTTATATAATTTCTTTGACTTTTCATCTTCTTCGTTGAATCTCTTTTTCGCAATTTCCAAGAAAGACTCTGCCCCATCTAAAAGATTTTTGGAGAATATGTAATTCACTGGATTTAGAAGTTTCCAATAATTGTTTATCATCTTATTTTTATTAAATCCTATTCCAAAAGATCCGTATTTTATAGTGTGTTCGCCAATCATTGTGAGAGGCATATCACAGAAGCAGATCATAGGAAGTGCATAATGAAAAACATCATTATATCGTTCCTCGTTATATATGAATTTTAATCCATTTTCAAGTATAGAGTAGAATGCCTCTTTACTCTTTGTAAAATGAAATAGTGTTTTTGATTTAGGGTTGTCCATATTGTTATATGCTATTTTGAAATCCAATTTGTTTTACTCGTTCTTCTCTTGTGATATTTTTTTTAAAAAAGACTTCTCGTTCTTAGCCATTTGCTTTACAAAATCCGCGTATGTATTACAATGTTTCGGAATTGCCAATGCATAAATAGCCATCACTCCCATGTAACTATCTTTGTGCATTCTTTCGAAGATGATTTTATTTTCATTTCCTGTAAAAGGACAGATAATACCACCTCTTTGCGCTTTCAACCTGTACATATATGCCATGATTTGATGAACGTCTTCTCGATCAATATCCAAGCGGTCCCTTTTTTTCGCAAGTCTTTTATACTTAGCATCAAGTACAAAGTCTTTCTTCCAAAAATCAGGAAATCTTCGGCCTCCATGTTCAAATAGATAGATTGCCCCAGTTCCGAGTTTGTTTTTGGGATGGTTGAAACCTATGTCATGCAATAGGGTATTCAAGTATTCTTCCCACAACCATGCTCCATCAAATAAAATTCCATAAACCTTATCGTCATCCATGACATAATTTATTTCTTCTTGCCGAAGAATTTGGACGCAAAGTTTTTGTAGAATCATGTATTTCTTATAGTAAGGGTGACATCTTGGTTGTAAATTCTCATTTATAATCCTCATTCGTTCAGCGCGATTATACGACGGAGTATATAAAACAATCTCCCTTATGTATTCTTCAACTATTCTGTCTGATGAAAGAATAGTGTTTCCTATTGAGGAAGTTCTAATGAATTCTATTGTATGGCGTATAAGTTCTGTGACGGAGTTGTCATAGCTATATTCCCTTGTATTGTATGCAACAGTTCCACGAAACGGAATGTTTTCTTTGATGTGACGACTAATATCTATAGTTCCACAAACCTCAGAATCGTTATAATGCTTTCTTCTGTATTCTTTATACAAGCCTTGTCTCAAAGCATGTTTTAATAGCGTAGGGAATAGGTACAGAAGAAAATTAAAAACGTTTTCCTCTGATGATGTAAATTCCATATTGAATACATTAAACGACAAAACCTTTTGCAACATATAGTGTAGAAAGTAATCGTTATTGTTGCTGTCAAAGCGTGAATATATTTTCAACTGTTGACTCTTTCGCCCAACAAATCCCATTATGTTGCCAGATTTAATTCGAACAGAGTTATAGTCTTCCGTATAGATGTCAACTATATGACTATCGCCAATTCTATCATCAGCATCATCTATGCTTAAAGGGAAAACAAGTATATCATTATCTTCCTCGCATAGTTGTCGAATCGGTTTGTTAGCAATAGAAAGCAAGTCTGACACCTTTAGAAGATGACAAACTTTTCCGTTATTGTCGTTGTCTTGAATAGCAATCATTCGTCAATAGTATCTTTAATTTCATTCAGAGATTCAAAATAGATGTGCTTAAATTCTTCTACTTTTGCATCAGCATTACTGTAGCCACGGAGATAATCATAAAGAAGCACTTCGATATGTAAATCCCATAATGCAGAAAAGTCCCCATTGTAGTTATCTTCACTCAATTTTAGAAAATATGCAGGACCTATCTGATAAGCCTTTCCAAGTCCACGGGTATTAGTAATTGCTTTGTTCAACGCTGTCATCACCCTTATAGCTTTTCCACAAATATTGGGGCTTAGTTTTTCTGAAAGCATATCCAGTCGATCTTCGGGTTTTATCTCTTTCCAAACAAAACGTCTCCGCATAGCGAAGTCCATACTCTCAACGCTGCGGTCAATATCATTCATCGTTGCAAGTATGTAAACATTTTCTGGTACATAAAAGCCATCAGCAAACTCATCTTTCTTGTCTATGAGATTCTGATATTGGGTTTTCACTTTGCCCTTTTTCCCTCTATACCCAGGGTCAATAGCATAAAACAATTCACCAAATATTTTTGAGAGCTCACCACGATTTATTTCATCAATTATAAATACATAAGATCTTGAATCAGGCAATGAAAGAATTTCTGAATATGCTTTTTCAAAGCATAAAGACTCTTGCGTTGCTTTTAATTCTTCTTCTTTTTGTTTTTCTTCATCTCTCATTGTGTACAGTAAGCCAAGTACGGCTGTACATGCAGAGTCTTTTCCTCCTTTTAGCTTAATATCTTTTAGCAAAGGACTATTTGGACATTTTTCTGCTAATTTGGAAATTCGATTATACGATATATAATAAGGCTCACCTTTAGAATGCTTCGGATATCCTTTAATATTTCCATTTGGAGAAATTTGTAAATTAATTTTTTTGCCATTTCTTAATGATAACTCAGACACATCACCATGTTTGATTCTTCTTACAAGAATATCATAATAGTCATGGAGGTTTTTAGGCTCATCTTCAGTTTCTTTAATGCCTTTTTCATTACAAATGGCTTCTTTACAGAATATTTTGAAAACACCATCATTCCTTTTGAAACCTATCTGTCCATCTTCATTCGTTACCGGTCTTAATCCTTCTACAAAATCAGTATAAGAATAAGAAGGATGAAATTGGACAAACTCTATCTTTGCTCTCATTGTTCTTGCTATTTTTTTAGCCAGGTACGTCTTACCCGTACCTGGTGCTCCTGTAAGAACCAGATTCTTGTTCGATTCCAAAAGACTTATGTATTCCTTTATATCTTCCATTGATTGGCGATATACCACAGATTGATTTTTCAAATATTCTCTTATTTGCCATGCGTATGTACATAAGTCAAATGCGGAATCGTGCTTGATGTTGGATTTTAAATATTCCAAAAGCAAGAAACTATTCTTAAACCATGATGTAGAATCGTATTTAGGAACATTTGCCAATCCGATTTCTTCCATTAAAGTAAATGTTTCCATTAAATAGCCCTCCTGAACTATTGTACACAGCAGATTCGGTTGTAGCGAAGCAATAAGACGATTGGTGGCTGTCTTTCTATCTTGGTTGGTGTGTTGTCTTATAAAAGACTTTATTTGGTCATATACATTCCACAATGGTTGCTTTTGACTCTCAGCTATTTTTTTCAACATCGGAGCCAACTTATTCCAATCTTTCTTTATTCTGTTTTTCTCCTCGTTCGTAAAATATCCCAATCTAAGGGAAGATACACATTGGTCTCCTCCCCGTTCAAAAAACTCATAGAACAAATCCTTGTCCCATTCTTGCCAACTTTCACAAGTCTTTGCACTCTCAATGAATTTTGGTACAAAGTAGCAATAATTATCATGCCATTCTTGCCAGATATCAATTTTGTTGATAATATTTTGTAGTTCCATATTTTATTTGCTTGTTGTATAACCATTTTACTCTGCCATAAGCACAACTCCAACTCTCACTTTTGCTCCACAATGCGGGCAAAAGGCTGTTGTATTCACAGGCTGTTGCTGTGTAGAATCTTCTTTTTTTGATTGTATATTATTTGCCAATCGTACATATTTAGGCAAATTGGATACAATGTGTTCAGAAGAACGCGGATCGCACACTTTTATGCCCGCTTTACGATTTGAATCAGGCCATCCATTTGCAGGTTCTATCATAGCATCAATATGTAGAGGTGAAAACACAGATTTATCATCCGCAAGTTCGTCATAGAAGAATGCTGTAATGGGTACATCGTATCGGTTACAAAATTTCATAATCTGAGTCAATGGCATCATAGTGACACCATTAAGCCATTTCGCCAATGTCCCATAATCGCACATTTCTAATGTGTTTAATAAATCCATTCGTTTAATATGCGGATTGGCTTTCATCCAATCTGATAGAAAACTGTAGTTGTAGCAAAAATTATGACTCATTATTTAATTATTATGATGATTATTCCATCGTTTCTTTGATATACCAATAATATTTGATAATTTTGCAGACAAAATTACATAAATATGTTTGAATGACAAAGAAAATATAGCAAAACATCCAATCGACATACTTTTTTAACATTTGTAATTATGCCCTTTACCATAATCTAAATGGCTTCATACATGATGCTTTTGTAGAGCATACAATAAGGAGAGATATGGCCAAACAGTAAAAGAGCTTGCCGCAGAGAAGGTAAAGGGTCAGACCATGGGCCTTCTCTGTCGGCTGTTTGGCAAGAGTTGGCAGGCTTATTATCAGCATAGAGACACGTTAAGTAAACAACTCCTTACGGAAGAGATGGTTTTGCAGTTCATTCGCGAGATGCGCGAGCACGACCCAGGTATCGGCGGCGAAAAGCTACATGCGATGTATCTAGGGCGTTTTGGCCGTGATTATGAGTATATGGTTGGCAGGGATAAGATGGAGATGATTATTGCCGAAAACAATCTGAATGTCAGAAAACCAAGGCGTAAGCCTCGTACAACGGATTCAAGTCATGGTCTCCCTACATATCCTAATCTCATAAAAGAACTCATCCCCACACATAAGAATCAGGTATGGGTTACAGATATTACTTACATTCCTATATGGATTAGTGAAGACGAGTACACCTTCTGCTATTTGTCCATTATATCCGACTACTATACCAAAGAAATAATCAGCTGGTATGTTGGTGATTCATTAGAGGCATGGCATAGTGTAGAGTGTCTTTTGCAAGCTATCGAGACGTTAGGGGATAAAAAGCCTATAAATCTTATCCATCACTCAGATAGAGGGGTTCAGTATGTAAGTGCAGCATATACATCATTGCTCTATGAAGCGGGCATACATATAAGTATGACCGAGAGTGGAGATCCAAAGGATAATGCTGTGGCAGAGCGACTGAACAGCACAATAAAGAACGAACTCTTTAAAGATATCAAGTTTCATTCCATAGAAGAAGTAAAACGAGCCATGGCAAAGGCGGTTGAGTTTTATAACAATGAGCGTCCTCACATGAGTCTTGACAATATGACGCCACATCAGGCAGCATCCTATAAGGGAAAAATTAATAAAAAATGGATCAGTTACAGAGAAAAGTACCTGCAAAATTTGGAGTTTCAAGCAGGAGCCACTAACTTTGCACCACAAACACGGAATTCAATTGAATGCAGGCTTTAACGCAGCATTCAACTATAATCAGTGTTTAAGCATATTTATTCAACAGAGTTTGGGGATAAGGCGAAAATCATTCAACCAACCTCAGGCTTACAGTACAAATCCATTCAACTTTTTCTA
>ENA-ORRQ01001310-ORRQ01001310.1-human-gut-metagenome-genome-assembly--contig:-NODE-1310-length-19288-cov-3.220298_pt1 | contig 19288 bp, 13 predicted proteins | sample MGYA00242177_ERZ509138 | MGnify/ENA primary metagenome ERZ509138 (study PRJEB26280, sample SAMEA2338628) | human gut metagenome | biome: human gut; feature: human-associated habitat; material: faeces... | reverse complement strand
GTTGTTATGTTCCTGTATGCAAACTTCCTTGTATTCAACATCATGGGCCGTGATTACGAGGCAGCTGCAATGACCACCGCATTCTGTGGTTTCGGTATGGGCGCAACCCCGAACGCAATGGCAAACATGAGAGCACTGGTAGAGCGCTATGGTCCGGCTCCGCGTGCATTCTTCATCGTACCGTTAGTAGGAAGCTTATTCGTAGACTTCTTTAACTCCATGGTACTGACTACTTTCATGAACCTCTTATAATTTGATGGCTGGTTCAGCAAAGTATCCATTTAAAATATTCTGATATTGAAGTAGCTCCAACCTATTTCCTTCCCGGCGGTTCTGGATTTCCAGGCCGCCGGGATTTTTCGCGCGCAACGAGCGAAAGTCCGTGCCTGCACGAATTAATACTTTCGGAAAACGCGCGCGTGTGGTATTATAGAGAAACTGGAAAGTTGAAAAATATTTTTCGGGGAGGTGCTTTGTGAAAAACAAACTTGCAAGGCAGCCATTACCAGATAAAATGTGGCATAAGAAAGGATTTCATACAGATATGAACAGCATGAACATAAAGATCAAATATTTCACAGACGCCATTGACCGCCTCGCCTACATTGACGGCAAATCTGACTGGATCGACCTGCGTGCGGCGCGTGAGGTGGTGCTGAAAAAGGGTGATTTTGCCCTGATTCCGCTTGGCGTGGCGATGGAGCTGCCGAAGGGCTATGAGGCGCATGTAGTTCCGCGCAGCAGTACCTTTAAAAATTTCGGCATCATCCAGACCAATCATATGGGTGTGATCGATGAGAGCTACTGCGGAGACAACGATCAGTGGCATTTTCCGGCGTATGCGCTGCGTGATACAGTGATCCATGTCAATGACCGCATCTGCCAGTTCCGCATCATGGAGCATCAGCCGAAGATCGTATTTGAGGAGACGGAGAAGCTTGACAATAAAGATCGCGGCGGGATCGGAAGTACGGGAAAGAATTAATAAAAAGGTTTGGTAAAAAATGAAGCAGATAAAGAGGTTAAAAAGAAGAAAAATAAGTCTTTTTCTGGCAGCAGCGGTGCTTTCACTGGGCATCCTTTCCGGCTGCGGCGCTGAATCGAAGGAAGCGAAAGATGCGCGTATGACCGGAATCGAGCAGTTAAATGCAGGTAATTATCAGGATGCGATTGATTCGTTTGGAAAAGCGCTGGATGAGAGCGATGGGATCGTCAATTCTTTTGAGCTGGATGTTTTAAAATACCGCGGCGAGGCAGAATACAAACTGGCGGATTATAAGGCGGCAGCGCAGACCTATGGAATTCTGGCGGAGGTAGACGGCGGAAAAGCGGAATACCTCTATTATAAAGCGGCATCGGAGGCAGCAGCCGGACAGGCGGAGGATGCCGAAAAGGATTTTGCGGCAGCGGAGGAAAAGGCGAAGAACAGCAAAAAGAGCAGCGCCGCGGCTCCGGGTGTGAGTCTGGCGTTTACGGCGCTTGCGTCGGCGGCGCGGGATGCCGGGGATAGTGAACTCGCAGCCCAGTACTGCAATCAGGCGATCGAGCGCGGCGTGTCGGGGCCGGAGATTTATAATCAGCTTGCGATCAGTGAAATGGAGGCTGGCGATTATGAGAGCGCGATGTCCCATTATGAGGAGGCGCTTTCGCTGGCGGACAATGAGACGGCGCTGGTAATCCGGCAGAATATTGCGGTTCTCTATGAGAAAGAGGGCGATTTTCCGAAGGCGCTGGAACAGTTTAAGGAGTGCCAGGCAGCCGGTGCGGACACACCGGAGGTGCAGAAGGAAATCCGTTTTCTGGAAAGCCGGTAAATATTGGAGGTAATATGGCAGAATTGTTCGATATGAAAGAACTGGAGGAGCGCGTCATTCTGGTGGCGGTCAGCACCTCTGATGAAGATGATACGGAGGCGTCCCTGGATGAGCTGGAGGAACTGGCGGATACCGCCGGGGCGACGGCGATCGGGCGTCTGGTGCAGAACCGGGAGAAGATTCATCCAGGCACCTATCTGGGCAGTGGAAAGATCGGGGAACTGCGGGAGATGGTCTGGGAAATGGGCGCAACCGGCGTGATCTGCGACGATGAACTGTCCCCGGCACAGCTTCGCAATCTGGAATCGGCGCTGGATACGAAGGTAATGGACCGGACGATGGTCATTCTCGATATTTTCGCGGCGCATGCGACGACGAGCGAGGGAAAAATCCAGGTTGAGCTGGCACAGCTGCGTTACCGCGCAGCGCGCCTGGTCGGACTGCGCAGTTCCCTGTCCCGTCTGGGCGGTGGTATCGGTACGAGAGGACCGGGTGAAAAGAAACTGGAGATGGACCGCCGTCTGATTCATGAGCGGATCGGGCAGCTAAAGTCGGAACTGGAAGATGTCAAACGCCACCGCGAGGTGACGAGAAAACAGCGCGACCGGAAATATACGCTGTCGGCGGCGATCGTCGGCTACACGAATGCCGGTAAGTCAACGCTTTTAAACACCCTGACGGGTGCAGGAATCCTGGCACAGGATAAACTGTTTGCGACGCTGGATCCGACGACGCGTGGATTAAAGCTGGCGAGCGGACAGGAGATCCTGCTGACAGATACGGTCGGATTCATCCGCAAACTGCCGCACCATTTGATCGAGGCGTTCAAGAGTACGCTGGAGGAGGCACGTTATAGCGATATTGTCCTCCATGTGGTCGATGCGTCGAACCTGCAGATGGACACGCAGATGTATGTCGTATATGATACATTGCGTCAGCTGGAGATCGGCGATAAGACGGTGGTAACAGTCTTTAACAAAATGGATCAGGTGGAGCAGCCGGAGACGCTGAAAGATCTGCATTCTGATTATCAGGTGCAGATTTCTGCGAAGACGGGCGCGGGGCTGGATGAGCTGAAGGATATTCTGGAAATGATTCTGCGAAACCGCAAGATTTATCTGGAAAAGGTATTTTCCTACCAGGAAGCCGGACGCATCCAGACGATCCGCAAATACGGTCAGCTTTTAAAAGAAGAGTACCGGGAAGATGGCATTTACGTGGAGGCGTATGTGCCGACGGAGCTCTACGCAGGGCTGATGCGCTAACAGGCAGATGCGTACAGATCCATACGGTAAAGAGGTGTGCGGGGAAAAACCGTATGCCTCTTCTTCATGTTTTGACGGATGCTAAGAAGTTGTTAAGATGAAGAGAAAAGAGATGACAGGGCGCAGGACGCTTGTGTCGGACAGAATGACCGCACAAGTTTGCAGACATCTGGGATAAAGGAGTTAGAAGATACAGAATGGAACAGAAGGGACAAAACGGACAGGAACAGATTCTCGTCGGAATTGACGTTGGCTCAACGACGACGAAGGTGGCAGTGATGGAGGTGGCAACGGGGAAAGTCCTGTTTTCGGACTATACACGCCATCACTCGGATCAGCTTCAGAGTGTGTCGAGAGCTGTAAAATTGGTGAAAGAGACGCTTGCGGGGCGGCCATTTCTGATGGCGATGACCGGTTCGGGCGCAAAGCACCTCTCGGAAGAGCTGGAGATCCCTTATGTACAGGAGGTAGTGGCGAACTCGATCGCCTTGAAAGCTATGTACGGGGAAATCGGAACGGCGATCGAGCTGGGTGGACAGGATGCGAAGATTATCTTTTTCCAGAGGGATAAACGGACGGGCGAGCTGCAGGTCGCAGATATGCGGATGAACGGCAGCTGTGCTGGCGGTACAGGTGCGTTTGTGGATGAGATTGCTTCTCTTCTTAAGACACCGGTTGAGGAATTTGACGCGCTGGCGGCACAGGGAACAACCGTATATGATATATCCGGACGGTGCGGCGTGTACGCCAAGACCGACATCCAGCCTCTTTTAAATCAGGGGGTTAAAAAATCAGATTTGGCGCTTTCCTCCTTCCATGCGATTGCCAAACAGACGATCGGCGGTCTGGCACAGGGACTTTCGATCGAGAAGCCGGTTGTCTTTGAGGGCGGTCCGCTGACCTTTAACCGGACGCTGGTGCGCGTGTTTGCTGAACGTCTGGACCTTCGGCCGGAGGAAATTTTAAGTCCGGACCGGCCGGAACTTCTGATTGCCTGCGGTGCGGCGCGTGCGGCAGTGAAGCTTTTTTCGAAGGAAGAGGCGCTCGCCACGGCAGACGGACTGTTAGAGCGGATCGAGAAGGTGCGTGCGGCGCGCGAGGAAGCAAAGAAACAAAGTGAAGCCGGAAATGGCGATGAGATGGCGGAGGGCACGTTCCGTTCCCGTCCATTTTTTGCCGACCAGGCGGCGCAGAAGGAATTTCAGGAGAGACACAGACGCCCGGAACGAAAAACAGTATATCCGCAGCCAGGCAGTACGCTGCGGGCATATCTGGGTATTGATTCGGGCAGTACGACGACAAAATTTGTCCTGTTAGATGAGAATGAGGAACTTCTGGATTCCTTTTATGCGCCGAATCAAGGCGATCCGCTGACGGTGGCAAAGAAAGCACTGATTGCGATGCGGGAAAAGTATGCGTCCCACGGCGTGCGGCTGGAGATTTTGGCAGCCGGGACGACCGGTTATGGAGAAATGCTATTTTCACGCGCATTTTCGGCCGAGACACACGCGGTTGAGACGGTGGCACATGCGCGTGCGGCGGCAAAATACACGCCGGATGCGACGTTTCTTCTGGACATCGGCGGTCAGGATATGAAGGCAATCTGGCTGGATAATGGCGTTATCACAAATATTGTCGTGAATGAAGCCTGCTCATCCGGCTGTGGGTCGTTTTTGGAAAATTTTGCATCCTCCCTGCATATTCCGGCGCGGGAGATTGCTGAAAAGGCATTTTCTTCGCAGCATCCGGCTGCGCTCGGAAGCCGCTGTACCGTCTTTATGACGAGCAGTATCGTGACGGAGCAGAGAAATGGAAAGCTGCCGGAGGACATCATGGCGGGGCTGTGCCGTTCGATCATTGAAAATGTATTTACAAAGGTTATCCGTGTGTCGAACCTGGATTCTCTGGGAAAGAGGATTGTCGTACAGGGCGGAACGTTTGAAAATGATGCGGTTCTCTGTGCACTGGAACAGTATGTCGGCCGCCCGGTGATCCGGGCGCCGTATCCGGGCATTATGGGGGCGATCGGTGCGGCGCTTTTAGCGAAGGAAGAGGCAAAGAGCCGGAAACAGCCGCATTTTATTGGTTTGGATCAAATGGAGTCCCTGACCTGGCAGCAGGAGGCGAACGTGCCGTGTCCGTTCTGTATGAACCATTGTCAGCGTGCGGTGGTGCGGTTTTCGAATGGAACCTCATGGATCACGAACAACCGTTGTGAGCGGGGCGAGATTCTTGGCGATCCGAAGGATGTGAAGGTGCGCGAGCGACTGAAAATAGCGTCCGAAAACCGGAATAAAGTGCCAAATCTATATAAATTGCGAGAAGAACTCCTGTTTGCAGATTATCTGGATCAAGCGGAAGAGGGGGACGCATCGTCTGCAAAAAGTCATTCAGAGCGGGCAGCCGCTAAAACTGGTCTTGTGCCGAATGCTGTGTCTGATACTGTGCGGCGAAATATAACCATCGGTCTGCCGCGCGTCCTTGCTTTCTGGGATACGATGCCGTTCTGGACGACGTTCTGGCGTTCGCTGGGCTTTGAAATTCAGATTTCATCCCCGAGCACGCACAAGATGTTTGAGGAAGGCTTAAGCGCGGTAACTTCAGATACCGTCTGCTTTCCGGCAAAACTGGTGCACGGGCATATCCGCGATCTGGTAAAGAAGAAAGTGGATCGTATTTTTATGCCGTCGATTGCGGCGATCGGATCGGAAAATACGGAATCAACGAGCGAGTCCATGTGTGCAGTCGTGAAGGGATATCCGCTTGTGATCCGCAACTCGGATTCTCCGGAGAAACAGTGGGGCATTCCGTTTGATGCACCGTTATTTTACTGGTACAGGGAGGAAGATAAAGAACGTCAGCTTATTACATATATGGAACAGACATTTTCCATCCAGCCGTCGGAAACGAAAAAGGCGGTTCTTGCAGGAAATGATGCGATGCGGCAGTTCCGGAGCCGCCTGAAAGAGGCGGGAGCGAAGGTTCTGGAAGAGGTGGAAAAAGAGGGGCGCTATGCGGTGGTGCTGGCGTCAAGACCGTATCAGAACGATGCGCTTGTCAACCACAGCCTGCCGGAGCTTTTGACCGAGTTCGGTGTTCCGGTTCTGACGGCAGATTCTGTTCCGGGCATTGAAAATGTGGATTTAAGCCACAGCCGTCTGGATGTCGTAAACAATTACCACGCGCGGATGCTGGCGTCCGCGGTTCTGGCGGCACAGAGCCAGAATCTGGAATATGTCCAGTTTGTAAGCTTTGGATGCGGGCATGACGCATATTTGTCGGATGAGATCCAGCGTATGATGCGGGAAATCTCCGGAAAATCACCGCTGATCCTGAAACTTGACGAGAGCGAGGTACAGGGACCGCTGCGGATCCGGGTGCGTTCCTTCCTGGAGACGATCAACATGCGGCGGAAGAAGCGGGAGATGGCGGAGAGGCTGCAAAACCAGCCTGGAACAAGCTGGCAGGAGAATGCGGGCGGCGGAAATGAATGCGGGACGGCTGCGCTGGGACCAGACATTCAAAAATCCTGGCAGGTTCACGAACTTTCGGATCCATATCCGGTTAAATTTGAGGTGGATGACCGCAAGAAGCGCACGGTTCTGGTCCCGAACACCTCCCACGCGTTCTGCCGGATTATGTCGGCGGCGTTGAAGACACAGGGAATCCGGGCAGTTCCGCTGGCGGTCGGCAGGGAAGAGGCGATCCGCCTCGGAAAGCAGTATGTTCACAACGATATCTGTTTCCCGGCGCAGATTGTCATCGGCGAGGCGCTGGCAGCACTTCGGAGTGGTCAGTATGTGCCATCTGAGACGGCGATCGGTATGGGAAAATACATCGGTGACTGCCGCCTGACCCATTACAGTGCGCTGCTTCGCAAGGCGCTTGACGACGCCGGCTACCCGGAGGTGGCGATTCTGACGAACGATGACGTCGATTATCATGATCTGCATCCGGGCTTCCGGATGAACCTTATGTCGGCGATCCGTCTGGCGGGATCGCTTCCGATGATCGATATTCTGGAAGAGCTGCTTCGCAAGATCCGTCCGTATGAGAAGGTTTCCGGAAGCAGCGATCAGGCATTTGACGAGGCGATGGATTTCGTCGTGGATGGCCTGGAGCAGCATGGGCTTTCAGGCGCTCTGCGAGGCTTTAAAAAGGCGATCCAGCGGATGAATGCGATCGAATATGACCGGAGCCAGCCGCGCCCGCGCGTCCTGATCGTCGGCGAATATCTCCTCAATTTCCATCCGGGTGCGAATCATGAGATTGAGCGCTACCTGGAGAAAAATGGATTTGAGATTATCGAGGCGCGGATGACGGATGTTATCCGGAAAACGTATTTCTGCCAGGATGAGCAGATTCGGACGTATCATCTGAAAAAGCCGTTTGTCAAGAAAAACTGGTACCATGTGGCGAACCGGGTATTTGACGTTGCGCACGCGGCAGCGGATAGCGAAACAGCATCCGCTCTATACGCCTGTCTGCCGCCTGCCGGAACTGGTAAAGGAAAGTGATCCGATCATCCCGCACACCTTTGACGCGGGCGAGGGCGTGCTGATTCCGGGTGAGATCCTGCACCATGCGGAGCACGGCTGCCGGGCATTTGTGATTTTACAGCCATTTGGCTGTCTGCCAAACCATGTGGTAGGACGCGGCATCGTAAAAAAAATGCGGGAAATGTACCCGGACGCCCAGATCCTGCCGCTTGACTACGATCCGGATGTGAGCTTTGCCAATCTGGAAAACCGCCTGCAGATGCTGATTATGAATGTGAAAGAAAGAAGCGTGGACTCTGTTGCCCTGCCGGACGCGGGGCAGAGGAACCCCGTGGAGACTATGAATAGAAAACAGAAAAACGCCGATAATAAAAAGCAGAAAGTTTCCTGATTTCGGGTTAGACAAAAATAGAAATCACATAAGCCCACGTGGCGGAAAGGGACAAGCTATGAAACATCTGGAAATTGAAAAGGTGATTGGACGGGAGATTGTTGATTCGAGAGGAAATCCAACAGTGGAGGCGGAAGTTTATCTATCAGACGGAAGCATGGGACGCGGCGCGGCACCGAGCGGTGCATCGACAGGTGAATTTGAGGCTCTGGAGCTGCGCGACGGCGACAAGTCGCGTTTCGGCGGAAAGGGCGTACAGAAAGCAGTTCAGAATGTGAATACCGTGATTGCAGAGGTGTTAAGGGGCATGGATCCGGCGGATGTCTATGCGGTTGATAAAGCGATGATCGAGGCGGACGGAACCAAGGATAAATCCAAGCTGGGCGCGAATGCGATCCTGGCGGTTTCGATCGCGAACGCACGGGCAGCAGCCAATGCGTATGGTCTCCCGCTGTACCGTTTCCTCGGCGGTGTGTCTGGAAACCGTCTTCCGGTTCCGATGATGAACATTTTAAACGGCGGCGCGCATGCGGCAAACACCATCGATGTACAGGAGTTCATGATTATGCCGGTTGGAGCAGAGAGCTTTTGCGAGGGACTCCGCTGGTGTACCGAGGTGTTCCATGCACTGGCAGCATTGCTTAAAGAGCGCGGACTGGCAACCTCTGTCGGTGATGAGGGCGGTTTTGCACCGGATCTGGGAAGTGACGAAGAAGCAATCCAGTGCATCTTAGAGGCAGTGGAGAGAGCTGGATATAAGCCGGGCGAGAATTTTGTCCTGGCGATGGATGCGGCATCCAGTGAGTGGAAGAGCGGCAGGAAGGGCGAATACCTGCTTCCGAAGAGTGGCAAACACTTCACCTCCGAGGAGCTGATCGCACACTGGAAACAGCTCTGCGGGAAGTACCCGATCGCCTCGATCGAGGATGGTCTGGACGAGGAGGATTGGGAAGGCTGGCAGAAGATGACCGCAGAACTCGGCGGACAGGTGCAGCTGGTCGGCGACGATCTGTTTGTAACAAATACCGGGCGCCTGGAAAAAGGTATCCGTCTCGGCTGCGGCAATTCGATCCTGATTAAGCTGAACCAGATTGGATCCGTCTCCGAGACACTGGAGGCAATCAAGATGGCACATAAGGCAGGTTACACGGCGATTGTATCCCACCGTTCCGGCGAGACCGAGGATACGACGATCGCAGATCTGGCGGTTGCGTTAAATACCTGCCAGATCAAGACGGGCGCACCGAGCCGGAGCGAGCGTGTGGCAAAATACAACCAGCTTCTGCGGATTGAGGAAGAGCTGGGAACCGGCGCACAGTATCCGGGGAAGGCGGCATTTAATAAAAAATAAGTTGTCTTTTTTAGGGGATATCGTACAGACAAGCAATCTGTTACATTGCATAAAATGTGTGAGTTGTTCCGAAAACTAATGCATTTCTTCGGAAACAGACAAAAATCATCTGGGAAAATGCTGGATGGCGTCGAGGCAAAGGAAAATAGAATACAACTTTGAAAGGGAATACGTTTTACCGTACAACTGGAACGGAGAGAAACGTATTCCTTTTTGTTTTGCATTAGACCGAAAAAGGAATATTGCTAAAAGTTTGACAATATTTTAAAAAATAATCGTTTTTTTACGAAATTTATTGACAAAACAGCGGGAGTAATTGTAAAATAACTGTAAAGCAAATATGAAAAAAGAATTTATTTTTTTTAAACGAATGGAAAAACGTTTTACCAAAGGAATGGTCCGGCGGATAACGTATTTCATATAAAAAAGGAGGATGAAAGAATGAGAAAAAGAACATTAAGCATTGTACTTGCAGCAGCAATGTGCGCCAGCTTAACAGCCTGCGGCGGTGGCGGAAGCACTGCTGAGACAACGGCAGCTGACAGCAGCAATACCGAGACGAAGGCAGCCGACGCTTCAGAGAAATCTGACAAACCGCTCCGTGTATGTGTTGTTTACACTGGAAACTTAGGTGATAAGAGCTACAATGACTCCTGCAACATGGGTGCACAGAAAGCAGTTGAGGATTTCGGCATTGAGCTTAAGAGTCTTGAGGGTACCACTGCTGAGGAGTGGAAAGCAAACCTGCTTCAGGCTTGTGATGATGGCTACGATTTAATTATCGGTGCTTCTTCCAACATCGCAGATTACATCACTGAGAATGCTTCCAGTTATCCGGATACCAAGTTCGCAGTTATCGATACAACCGTAGATCTGCCGAACGTTGAGTCTATCAGCTTTGCTCAGAATGAGGGCTCCTTCCTGGCAGGTGCAGCAGCAGCTATGTTTACCACCAAGACTGATATCCCGAATGTCAATGAAGATCATATCATCGGCTGGGTAGGCGGTATGGATATTCCGGTACTTCATGACTTCTATACAGGCTATGAGCAGGGTGCGAAGTACATCGATCCGGATATCAAGATTCTTCAGGCTTTTGCAGGAAGCTGGACGGATCCGTTAAAGGGCAAAGAGCTGACTTTAGCACAGTATGAGCAGGGCGCTGATATTGTCATGAACGTAGCATCCGGTACCGGTGTTGGTATTCTGGAAGGTGCAAAAGAAGCTGACAAATACGCAATCGGCGTTGACTTAAACCAGGATTCCGATCAGCCTGGACATATTCTTACTTCCATGGTTAAGAGAGTTGATAATGCCTGCTACCTGGTTATCCAGTCTGCAGTAGATGGAACCTTTGAGGGCGGCACAACTAAATATCTGGCACTGAAGGACGGCGGCGTCAGCCTGACTGATTTCTCTGTTATCAAAGAATCTCTGGGCGACAAATTCCCGCAGGATATCGTTGATAAGTGTGATGAGCTTGCCGAGAAGATCAAATCCGGCGAGATCGTAGTAGAAAACTATGAAGGATTTGGTCCAGAGGCATAATTGATAAAGACAAGGCCGGGAGCGAGTGAAACCTGGCGGCGAAGGGGGATCTGGATTCTTTCAGGTTCCCCTTCATTTTCAACAAAAATGTTTTTCTTGGAAAGAGCCGTCAGGCATTTCCGGACGAGAGGGTGATCGAATGAACGAATACGTAGTGGAGATGAAAGGAATTGTCAAAAATTTCGGACAGGTTCAGGCGGTAAAGCATGGCGAATTTACTCTGAAAAAAGGCGAGATCCATTCACTGATTGGTGAAAATGGAGCTGGTAAATCCACCATGATGAAGCTTCTGTACGGCATGTATCCCATTGACGAGGGCGAGATTATCGTCAAGGGGGAACCGATGGGAACCATCACACCGAAGATTGCAATTGAGCACGGTGTCGGCATGGTCCATCAGGAATTTATGCTGGTAAATGAGCTGACGGTTCTGGAGAATATTATTCTGGGATTTGAACCGAAAAAGGGATTGACAATTGACTTTGACAAGGCAAGAAAAGAAGTTAAAAAATATATTGAACAGTATCATATGGACGTGCAGCTGGATAAGAAGGTAAGCCAGATATCCGTTGGTGAGGCGCAGCGTGTCGAGATTATCAAGACATTGATGCGAGGTGCTGATATCATCATTTTGGATGAGCCTACAGCGGTTCTGACTCCTCAGGAGGCGGAACGTCTGTTTGAAATCCTGAACAATCTGAAACAGGATGGAAAATCCCTTGTCTTTATTTCTCATAAGCTGAATGAAGTTATGGCAATATCAGACCGCATCTCTGTGATGCGTCAGGGACAATATATGGGCACTGTTAATAAAGAGGAAACTTCTCCGCTGGATCTGACCAAACGAATGATCGGACGTGAAGTATTCTTAAACATTGATAAGGCTTATTCTGAGGCGGGAGATACGATTCTGGAGGTTCAGGATGTGTGGATTCCCAGCCAGAAGGAGACATCGAAGATCCGGGGCATGTCCCTGCATGTCAAGGCCGGTGAGATTGTCGGCGTGGCAGGTATCGATGGAAATGGACAGAGTGAGCTGGTTGAGGCGATCACCGGACTCCGCAAGGTAGAGAAGGGCAAGATCCTTCTTTGCGGCAAGGATATTACGAATCAGAGTCCGAGAAAAGTGAGAGAGAGCGGTCTTTCCCATATTCCGGAGGATCGAAATACAAGAGGTCTGAACCGTGCCATGACCATCGAGGAAAATCTGATCGCAGTCCGCCTGGATCAGCCTCCATTTACCAAGGGCATCATGATGAATAAATCAGGACAGGATACCTATGCAAAAGAAATGGTAGAACAGTTTGATATCCGCCCGGCGGATTATAATCTTCCTACATCCTCTTTATCCGGCGGCAATGCACAGAAGGTCGTAGTAGCCCGGGAGGTATCTCTTGGCAATAAGCTTCTGGTAGCATCCCAGCCTACCAGAGGTGTAGATATCGGTGCCATCGAGCTGATTCGTAATACACTGGAAAAGGCGAAAAAGGCAGGCGCCGGTGTCCTGCTGGTATCGGCAGAGCTGGAGGAGATTATCTCCCTTTCGGATCGTATCGTTGTTATCCATGAGGGCAAGATCACCGGCGAGATGCGTGCGGATGAGGCGAATGAGAACAATCTGGGTCTGCTTATGATGGGCGGTACAGACACAGGGAAGGACGGTGAAGCAGCAGTATGAATCAGACATTAAATGGTATTCGAAGGATTCTTATTACGATACTCGTTGCGATGGGTGTCGGTGCGCTGTTTATCGTAGCGATCGGGGAGAATCCGATTGATGCATATGCGGCGCTGTTCCGAGGTGCTTTTGACGGAGAGCTTCGTCTTGGTACAACCTTGGCAGGATTTACTCCGCTGCTGCTGACATCCATTGCTTTTGCAGTTGCAGCGAAAGCAGGCGCATTTAACGTAGGTGTTGAGGGCGAGGTTTTCTTGGGCGGTATCACAGCTGCTTATATCGGCATCAACTGGACCTTCCTTCCGAAGCCGGCTCTGTATGTGGCCTGCTTCGTAGGTGCTATGGTGGTAGCAGCTGCCTGGGCCTTTATTCCGGCGGTTCTGCGTGCCTATTATAATGTAAATGAAGTATGTACCACCATTTTGATGAACACAGTAGCCCTTTATATCACATCTTATCTGGTCAGCGGACCTATGAGTGCCGGTACTGCTAATGCTCAGTCCCTGCCGGTTACGGTAAGACTGTATCAGTTTATGAAACCCAGCAGTGTCAACGTTGGTATTTTCATCGCAGCCATCACCGTGATTGTGATTATTTTTATGCTTCAGAAAAGCAGCTGGGGCTACAAGATCCGTACCGTCGGCCTGAATCCGACCCATGCGGATTATGTGGGAATTGATTCCAAAAAGGTATTTGTCGGTGCTATGATGCTTTCCGGTATGTTAGGCGGCATGGCAGGCTGCATCGAGGTTCTGGGTGTTCACGGATATTTCCTGAACAACTTCGCAACTGGACTTGGAAGCAATGGTATGCTGGCAGCTCTGATTGTGAAGAACAACATGGTTTCAACTCCATTTATGGCATTTTTCCTGGCAGTTTTAAAATCAGGTGCTATGGGAATGCAGCAGTCAACCGGTGTACCAAAATCGCTGGTTGATACCATTACAGCAGTTTTCATTATCATAGCGACCATGGAGACTGCATTCCAGTTTACAAAGAAACGTAAAAAGAAAACGGAGGAGAAGAAGGAGGAGAAGGCATGAATGCGATAATGCAGAATTTTGATAAAATCTTTAATGCGTCGCTGATTTATGCAACGTTTCGTTCAGCGACTCCGATCATCTTTGCCGCTCTTTGTGCGGCAATCACCCAGCAGGCCAATATCTTAAATATTGGTACTGAGGGTATCATGCTGGTAGGTGCTTTTACAGCAGTAGCGGTCAGCTACTTTACCGGAAGCTGGCTGTTAGGTATCATCGCGGCGATGATCGCGGGTGCTGTGATTGCGATGATCATGGCGGTCGGTCATATCCGTTATAATTCTGAGATCTGTGCGATCGGTATGGGTATCAACTTGCTGGCGCTGGCGCTCACAAAATTCATGGTAAATGCGATCTTCCACAGCACCGGCAGCTTTTCCAGCCCGGACATCAAAGCAATTCCACGTGTGTCGCTCGGATTTTTAGACAATCTGCCGGTGGTTGGCGACCTGTTTAACAACTGGTGTGTGACCGAGTGGTTTGCCATCGTTTTGATTATTCTGCTTCAGTTCTTCTTTTATAAGACTGTATGGGGACTGCGTCTGCGTGCGGTGGGGCAGTTTCCGGAAGCAGCCAAGACGGCAGGTATTAAGGTAAATGCAATCAAATATCAGGCGATGCTGCTTTCTGGTCTCATCGGTGGTCTGGCAGGTGCACATCTTTCCCTGGGATACAGTACTCAGTTTATCGAGAACATGACCAATAACCGTGGTTTCATGGGCGTTGCAGCCATGTATTTCGGCGGCGCGAACCCGGTTCTGACCACACTGGGCTGTCTGCTCTTTGGATTTTCAGATTCCGTCGGTGCCCGCCTCCAGGCATATGGCATTCCATCCCAGTTCGTTCTGATGATGCCGTATATCGTGACCATCGCGGTACTGGCAATTTCCATGATTGCGAAGATATCAGCCAACAAGAAGAGAGAATCTTCCCTGCATGTGGGAAGCTGATGATGAAGAAAGATAAAACACTATAAGGAGGACATAATCAGATGGAAAAGACAAAAATTATTCTTGACTGCGATCCGGGACATGATGACGCGGTCGCGATCACGCTGGCGGCGAACAGTGACAAGATCGATCTGTTAGGTATTACAGTCGTAGCAGGCAACCAGACGCTGGAGAAAACGCAGATTAATGCGAGAAATGTGTGCCAGTGGCTCGGTGTGGATGTGCCAGTGTATGCGGGCTGCGGACAGCCGATGGTGCGTGAAAAAATGATAGCGGGCGATATCCACGGTGAAACAGGGCTGGATGGTCCGTTTTTCCCGCCGCTGACAAAAGAATTAGAGAAAGAGCATGCAGTCAATTTCATCATCAAAACCCTGATGGAGTCCGACGGCGATATCACGATGGTGACAACCGGTCCGATGACCAATCTGGCGATGGCGATGCGGATGGAACCGGCGATTATTCCGAAGATCAAACAGATCGTCCTGATGGGAGGCGCGTATACCAATGGTAACGTAACTCCAGCGGCAGAGTTCAATATCATCGCCGATGCGGATGCAGCATATGTATGCTTTACCAGCGGACGCCCAATCACGATGATGGGTCTGGATGTTACCCGCAAGGTACTGTGCTATCCGGAGATCGTTGACCGGATGGAGAAGATCGGCAATAAGGCATCCAAGCTCTTTGCGGATCTGATGCGCTTCTTCTGCAAGACCCAGAAAGAGGTATTTGGCTGGGAAGGCGGACCTCTGCACGATCCGGTTACGATCGCATGGCTGATTGATCCGAGCGTTGTGACCCTGAAACCGATGCATGTGGACATTGACATCCGCAGCGTCCAGTCCTACGGACGTACCAACTGCGATTTCTTCGGTTACGGCGGACAGGAGCCGACTGCAAACGTAGCGATCGATATCGATGCGGCGAAGTTCTGGGATATCGTTGAGGCAGGGCTGAGAAGATACAGCGAGGCATAGTTATAATACTTGTGTTCGGAGGCAGATATAGATGAGAGACCTGAAAGAAGTTTTAGAGCAGAACAAAGAGAAATATATCGAAGAACTCAAGAATCTGGTGGGAATTGATACCCATGACTTAGGGCACGGAATCGACGGTGGTCTGGAGAAACAGGGACAGGAGTATATGGTAAACCTGTTTGAATCGATGGGAGCCGACGAGATCACGGTGGATCCGATGGATGAGGCTGTGATTCAGGAAAGCTACAAAAAGCACCAGGAAGGAAACCTGGGGCACAACCAGACCGACCGTGCCAATGTCTATGCGACATTTAAAGGAAAACAGGGCGGAAAAAGCCTGTTATTTAACGGTCATATTGACGTTATGCCGGCGGAGATGGAAGACGGCTGGACGAACCCGCCGTTTGAGCCGGTAATTCGGGATGGCAAGATGTACGGACGCGGCTGCACGGATATGAAGGGCGGTCTGATGGCATCGGTGATGGCGGTAAAGCTTTTGCAGGATGCCGGGTATGAGCTGCCGGGCGATGTGACAATTACCTCCGTGTGTGACGAGGAAGGCGGAGGCAATGGCTCGATCCAGGCGGTAATGCGCGGTCTGAAAGCCGACGGCGTTGTCAACTGCGAGCCGACCGACGATACCCTGATTCTGGCGCATATGGGCTGGGTATTCTTTAAGGTTGATTTTGAAGGAAAAGCGTGCCATTCCGGTGCAAAAGCCGAGGGCGTCAGCGCGATCGAGAAGGCGATCAAAGTAATTCAGGGGTTAAATGAGATGGAGCACCGCTGGCTTCTGACGATCCGCCACCGCCTGCTTCCGCCGCCGAGCTTAAATATCGGCGTGATCGAGGGTGGAACCGCCGGCTCTACCGTGCCGGGCGAGTGCAGTTTTTCTACCTGCGTCCACTATGTTCCGACCCTGATGAATCAGGATATGGTTGTAAAGGAATTTACAGAGGTCGTTGAGCGGATCAGCCGTTCCGACGCGTGGATGGAGGCACATCCGCCGAAGATTTCCATTTACCAGACCGGACACGGGTTTGAGATGGAGGAGGATCATCCGCTGGTAGACACCTTTAAAGAGGCGTACAGTGAGGCACTTTCGCGCAGCGTGAAGGTGGAAGGATCCCATTTTGGCTGTGATTCCCGCCTGTGGCGCAACATTGCCGGATGCCCGACGATCCAGTATGGACCGGGCGAGGGCGCACAGTGCCATACCGTGGATGAGTGGCTGAAGCTCGATTCCTATCTGGAAGCGATTCTGGTGTATGCGAAACTGATTCTTTCCTGGGGAGAGAAGAAATAAGAAATTGATAAATATATAAGGAGATAAAAACATGAGCAAGAAAGTTTTACTGGCAGGCGAGTCCTGGATGAGCTATACAACCCATGTTAAGGGATTTGATTCATTTTACACTTCTACCTATGAAACCGGTGAAAAATGGCTGAAAGCAGCCCTTGAGGCAGGTGGTTATGAGGTGACATTCCTTCCAAACCATCTGGCAAATGAGGAATTTCCATTTACAATGGAAGAACTGAAACAGTATGATCTGGTAATTCTGTCCGATATCGGAGCAAACACCCTGCTTCTGCCGGGCGCTACGTTTAACCGCAGTGAAAAAATGCCGAACCGCTGCAATCTGATCCGCGACTATGTCAACGATGGCGGCGCTCTTCTGATGGTCGGCGGCTATCTGACCTTCTCCGGCGTGGATGCAAAGGGCAAATGGCATGACACAGCTGTACAGGAGGTTCTTCCAGTCGAGGTTCTGACGGTCGATGACCGTATGGAACACTGCGAGGGCGTAAAACCGGTAACCGTGGGCGAGCATGAAGCTTTAAAGGGCATTCCGACCGACTGGCCGGAGGTTCTCGGTTACAATAAGGTAATCGCAAAACCGGAGGCAGAGGTTCCGGTTACTGTAGAGGGCGATCCGTTTATCGCATTTGCTTCTTATGGAAAAGGGCGCAGCGGTGTTGTCACAACCGACTGTGCACCGCACTGGGCACCGCCGGAATTCTGTGAGTGGGAATACTACAATAAATTGTGGCAGAATATCGCAGACTGGCTGATTCAGAAATAAGATAGCAGGAAAAAGGAGAGCGCGTATGGACGGAGCGGTGAAACTTTTAAAAGAGCTTCTGACCATTCGGAGTGTCAATGGACGGGATGACGAGGGAGCAGTGGCAGAATATTTGTGCAAGTATTTCGAACAATCGGGAATTTCTGCACATATACAGCGGATTGACGCGACACACGCCAATGTGCTGGCGGAGCTTGAGGGGGAGTCGGATGGCGCTCCGATCTTCTGGAACGGGCATCTGGACACGGTTCCTTACGGAGATACCGGAGAATGGAAGACTGACCCGGCGGTTCCGGTGGAACGGGACGGTTTTCTCTATGCCCGCGGTGCCAGCGATATGAAGAGTGGGCTTGCCGCGATGGTGTACGCGCTCTGTGAATATAAAAAATCCGGTCGTCCGGTGCCGCACACGATCCACTTCCTCGGAACCTGTGATGAGGAAAAGGGCGGCATCGGCGCCAGGGAGATCTTAAAGGAAGTCCCGGAGACGTCGATTGGAACGCTTCTGATAGGAGAACCGACGGGATGCAGGCTGGGCGTGGCGCAGAAAGGCTGCCTGTGGCTGGAGATAGAAGCACACGGAAAGACGAGCCACGGGGCATACCCGCAGGAGGGCTGCAATGCCGTGGAACAGGCGATGGCGCTGACCGGTGAGATTGAAACATATGTGAAAAGCTTCACACACCCGGTTCTCGGCGCATCGACCGCGCAGGTAACGCAGATTTCCGGCGGCGTGGCGCCAAATATGACGCCGGATACCTGCCGGATTCTCATGGATATCCGTATGACACCGGGACTGACAAGCCAGATGGTAGTCGGTCAGGCGGAGGCGTTTGCGGCGGCGCGTTCCGTTACATCAGAAGAAAAATTCCGCGTCAGCTGCCGGATTGTCAATGACCGGCGGGCGATCGAGATTGGAGAATCCCATCCGCTTGTGAAACAGCTCGCGAAGGGACTGGAGAAAAAAGGGCTTCCGGTGGAGACGACTGGGATTAATTTCTTTACAGATGCTTCGATCCTGGTGGAACACAAGCTGGATGCAGCCGTTCTCTTATTTGGTCCGGGCGAGGCAGGCATGGCGCATAAGCCAAATGAGCGGGTCGAGATAGAAAAATATCAGAAATCCATTCAGGTTCTCATGGATCTGATCGCATCGGAGGTGGATGAGTGAGGGCAACCATCAAGGATATTGCCGCTGCGACTGGTTTTTCCGTGACGACAATCTCACTGGTTCTCAATGGAAAAGGATATAAGATCTCGGATGAGACAAAGAATCAGATCCTAGCGAAGGCGCGGGAACTGAATTATCGTCCGAACCAGCTCGCGGTCAGTCTGGTAAAGCGGCAGAGCAAGACCATAGGATTTATCGTCCCGGATATTTCCAATGTATATTTTGCCAATATGGCGCGTGCGATCGATGAGGCGTGCCGTGAAAATGGCTGGAGTGTGATTCTCTGCAACACGAATGATAATTATGACCGGGATCGCGAGTATATCGATCTTCTGGCGGATAAAGGCGCGGACGGCATTGTGTTTATCATGGCTAAAGATAATACGCGGGAGATGGCGGCGGAGGAGATCGATTATCTGGAATCGATCCACATCCCCTATGTGGTAGTTGACCGGATCCCGGAGCTTCGGAACTGTCCGGCGGTCGGTACCGACCATGAGATCGGCGGTTATCTGGC
>ENA-ORRQ01001307-ORRQ01001307.1-human-gut-metagenome-genome-assembly--contig:-NODE-1307-length-19306-cov-4.401486_pt1 | contig 19306 bp, 8 predicted proteins | sample MGYA00242177_ERZ509138 | MGnify/ENA primary metagenome ERZ509138 (study PRJEB26280, sample SAMEA2338628) | human gut metagenome | biome: human gut; feature: human-associated habitat; material: faeces... | reverse complement strand
CTGTTATCCGGATACTCCCTACGCCAACCGAATCTATTCACTACTGGCTTCCTGCTACTTCTATGAAGGGAAATATGATGAGGCCCTGGCACTCTTTAATTCTACACGGCTCGATCTACTGGGAAATGAGGAGCGCGACGACCGCACCTACCAACTGGCAACCTGCTACATGAAGACTGATAATCTGAAAGAAGCCGCCATCTGGTTCGAAACGTTACGTGCCAGCAGTCCCAAATATGCAAAGGACTGCAGTTACTATCTCGCTTATATCCGCTACACTCAGAAGCGCTATGATGAAGCGTTGAAAGACTTCCTCCCTTTGCAGGACGACCCGAAGTACAAAGAACTCGTACCTTACTACATAGCAGAAATCTATGCTATCAAAAAGAACTATGATAAGGCGCAGATCGTAGCACAAAACTACCTGTCGGCCTATCCGAACAACGAGCACGCTGCCGAGATGTACCGCATTCTGGGAGACGCTTACTACCATTTCGGACAATATCACCAGGCAGTGGAAGCATTCACCGGCTATCTGGACAGAGATCACTCTGCTCCCCGCCGGGATGCACTTTATATGCTGGGACTCTCCTATTACCAGACAAAAGTCTACTCCAAAGCAGCCGAAATGCTGGGACAAGTGACGACCGCCAACGATGCCCTGACCCAGAATGCTTACCTGCACATGGGACTCTCTTACCTGCAACTGGCAGAAAAGAACAAGGCACGTATGGCTTTCGAACAGGCAGCCGCCTCCAACGCCAACCTGCAGATTAAGGAACAGGCCGCTTACAACTATGCACTTTGCCTGCACGAAACGTCCTACTCCGCTTTCGGTGAATCGGTTACTGCTTTTGAGAAATTTCTCAATGAATTCCCGACTTCTCCGTATGCCGAGAAAGTAAGCAACTATCTGGTAGAAGTCTATATAAATACCCGCAGCTACGAAGCTGCCTTGAAGTCTATCGAACGAATAGCAAAACCAAGTGCACAGATCATGGAAGCCAAACAAAAGATTCTCTTTCAGCTGGGCACACAGTCATTTGCCAATGCCAACTTCGAGCAGGCTCTCCAATATCTGAACCAGTCCATCACCATCGGGCAGTACAACCGCCAGACAAAGGCGGACGCTTACTACTGGTGCGGAGAATCTTACTACCGCCTCAACCGGATGATGGAAGCCGCCCGCGATTTCAACGCTTACCTGCAACTGACCACGCAGCCTAATAATGAAATGTATGCACTCGCCAACTACAACTTAGGATACATTGCCTTCCACCGTAAGGACTACACACAGGCAAGTAATTACTTCCAAAAATATATCCAGCTGGAAAAAGGAGAGAACAGAACAGCACTTGCAGATGCCTACAACCGTATCGGAGACTGCCACTTGAATGTGCGCAACTTCGAAGAAGCCAAACATTATTATTCGCAAGCCGAACAAATGAATACTCCTTCCGGAGATTATTCATTCTATCAGTTGGCACTCGTATCCGGTTTGCAGAAAGACTATACCGGCAAGATCACTCTTCTGAACAGACTGGTGGGCAAATATCCTTCTTCTCCGTATGCAGTGAACGCCATTTACGAGAAAGGCCGTTCTTATGTATTGATGGACAACAACAGCCAGGCTATTACCTCCTTCAAGGAAATGCTGGAGAAATATCCCGAAAGCCCTGTCAGCCGGAAAGCCGCAGCCGAAATCGGTTTGCTGTACTATCAGAACGGTAACTTCGATCAGGCAATCAATGCATATAAACAAGTAATTGAAAAGTATCCGGGCAGTGAAGAAGCCCGCCTGGCAATGCGCGATATGAAATCTATCTATGTAGATTTGAACCGCATCGACGAATTTGCTGCCTTAGCCAATGCGATGCCGGGACATATCCGTTTTGATGCCAGCGAGCAGGATTCTCTGACCTATGCTGCTGCTGAAAAGATTTATGCACGTGGCAGAACAGAAGAAGCCAAGAGCAGCCTTAATAAATATCTGCAAACCTTCCCGGAAGGAGCATTTAGCCTGAATGCGCATTATTATCTCTGCCAGATTGGAAATGAGCAGAAGAATTATGATATGGTGCTCCTCCACTCCGGAAAATTGCTTGAATATCCGAACAATCCATTTGCAGAAGAAGCGCTGATCATGCGTGCGGAAGTACAGTTCAACCAGCAACAGATGGCAGAAGCTCTGGCAAGCTACAAGATGCTGAAAGAAAAAGCGACCAATGTAGAACGCCGCCAGCTTGCCGAAACCGGCATCCTGCGCTGTGCCTTCCTGCTGAGAGACGACGTAGAAACGATTCACGCGGCTACCGAGGTGCTGGCTGAAGCCAAGCTTAGTCCGGAACTGAAAAACGAAGCTCTTTATTATCGCGCAAAAGCTTATAAGAATCAGAAAGCGGACAAGAAAGCATTGGATGATTTCCGCGAACTGGCCAAGGATACCCGTAATTCTTATGGTGCCGAAGCTAAATACCAGGTTGCCCAAGCACTTTACGATGCCAAAGAATATGCGGCGGCAGAAAAAGAGCTGCTCAACTACATCGAACAGAGTACGCCACACGCTTATTGGCTGGCACGCAGCTTTGTCCTCCTGTCGGACGTATATGTCGCTATGGGTAAAGACCTCGACGCACGCCAGTATCTGCTGAGTCTGCAACAGAATTACCAGGGCAATGACGATATCGAGAGCATGATTGAAGACAGACTAAAGAAACTAAACAAGTAAAGATTGAAAAGTATGAAACGAACTCTTTATATAGCAGGAGGATTTACACTGGCATTTCTGATGCAGTCCAACCTTCAGGCACAGAATACTCAGCCGAAAGATACGACCATGAACCGCACGGTCGTCGTAGAACAGGAATATAATCCCGACATTCTGGATGCTTCCAAAGTGAATGTGCTACCCAAAGTGGAAGAACCTACCGTCAGCAAAAAGGAAGTGGAATATGCCACTACTTTCTTCCCGGCTACCTCTATCCCTGCCGACCTGATGCGTCCCTATGTAGGAACGGAAGTGCAGCCCGGCAGCAAGCCCGGATATATACGCGCCGGATATGGAAACTACGGTAATCTGGATCTCCTTGCCAATTACCTGTTCCGTCTGTCGGACAGGGACAAGCTGAACGTCCGCTTTCAGATGGACGGAATGGATGGCAAACTGACTATGCCGGAAACAGACACGAAATGGAATGCTTATTATTACCGTACCCGCGCGAATATCGATTATATCCACCAGTTCAACAAGGTAGATTTCAACATCGCCGCTAATTTCGGACTCAGCAATTTCAACCTTTCTCCGGTTCAGCCCGGCAAGCAGAAGTTTACTTCAGGAGACTTCCATCTGGGAGTAAAATCGACAGATGAAAATTATCCCATACAGTTCGAGGCGGAAACCAACCTGATGATGTACAACCGTCAGAACAATAACACTTTCTTTTTCAATGACAAAGTCAGAGAAACACAAGTGCATACCAAAGGATTGATCAGCGGCGCTATCAGCGACGAACAGAGCATCAACATCGGATTGGACATGCGTAATCTCATCTACAATAAAGACCTGAAACTTGCTGACGACCTCCAGGTATACGAGAACCGTACCGCTCTGGCACTGAATCCGTATTATAAACTCAGCAGCGACAGCTGGAATCTGCGTGCAGGAGCCAATGTGGATATCTCATTCGGCAGCGGTAAATCATTCCGCGTGTCTCCGGATGTAATAGCACAGTATATCTTCTCCGACAGCTACGTACTCTATGCGCAAGCTACCGGAGGCAAGCTGGTCAACGATTTCCGCAGACTGGAAACGATCTGTCCTTATGCCTTGCCGGCAGGCCCTATTCTCGATACGTACGAACAGCTGAATGCAGCAATAGGATTTAAAGCGAGTCCTTATCCCGGATTATGGATCAATCTGTATGGCGGTTATCAGGATTTGAAAGACGATTTCTTTGAGGTGCAGGAAGAAACATTTGTCAACTATGATCCCTCACTTGCCGGTGATGCTCAGGAAGGGAATTCCTCGTCCCCGGTCACAGCACATCAATATCTGAATCTGGAATTTAGCAATGCCAACAACTTCTACACCGGTATGAAGATCAGCTATGAATATAAAGACCTCATTGCATTGTCCGCTGCTGGAACTTACCGCAACTGGGATGCGAAAGAAAAATACAGCCTGTATATGAAACCCGCCTGCGAAATTAATTTCAGCGCAGACTTCCGCCCGATCACAGGACTGAATATCAATCTCGGTTACGATTATATCGGACGCACAAAGGTAGAAGGCATTAAAGCCGCAGCAGTCAGCGACCTGCATGCCGGAGCCAGCTATAATGTGTTCAAAGGAGTATCCGTGTATGCCCGGATTAATAATATCCTCAATAAGAAATACCAGTATTATCTGGGCTATCCTACAGAAGGTCTTAACTTTCTGGGAGGATTAAGCTTCAGCTTCTAGACAAGACATATTCTCCAAAGAGAAGAACCAATCAGATGCCCATCCTGTTATTGCCTATGTGCAACATAACAGGATGGGCTTTTTTATTGTTCCTTACAAAGCCTCCTTTTCCATTCCGTCTATAATTTTGTATCAAGGTCTACCCATTTGTTACAGATAGTGTTTCTAGCTATTTGTGCACCTAATTTGGTGAATATTGCACGTCCATTTTTCACATCACCCCTAATTTTGCATCATCATTAAAAGATAAATGAAGTTAACCTTATTGCACATAAGCAAAGGATATATTTAGAAACTGAAGAGAGAATAAAGAGAATAAAAGTCACCCCCAACCCGGTTGACCTAACTATAAACTAAATATATTATTAACCTATCAAATTAAACAGTATGAGAAACGCGCTCAATTTAAGATTCTGCTTTCTTGTTACGTTTCTTTTATTCATACCGTTGATGTATGCCTTGCCCCCGGAAGGTATCACAATTAAGGGTAGAGTAACGGATGAAACACTCAAAGAAGGCGTTCCCGGAGCTAATGTGACTGTGAAAGGCACGAGTATTGGGACAATCACAGACTTTGACGGTAACTTTACGATCGTCGCCCCAAGCAAAAAATCCGTATTGAACATTTCCTTTATCGGGTATGTAACCCAAGAGATCGTGGTCGGAGACAGAACAATCATCAATGTTTCCTTAAAAGAAGATGCACAGAACCTCGGTGAAGTGGAAATTGTAGCTATCGCCTACGGTAATCAGGACAAGCGCATGCTTACCAGTGCCGTCTCCTCCATCGACAACAAAGAGCTGATCAAATCTCCGGCAACAAGTATCACGAACCTCCTCGCAGGAGCACTGCCGGGTGTATCTTCCGTACAGACCACCGGACAGCCAGGTAAAGATGCTGCTGCCATCTACGTACGTGGTGTCGGTTCATTAAATGATTCACAATCCAAGCCCCTGGTCTTAGTAGACGGAATAGAACGTGAGTTTTCACAAATCGACCCGAACGAAATCGAAAGTATTTCAGTATTGAAAGACGCCTCTTCCACCGCTGTATTCGGAGTAAGAGGTGCTAATGGCGTTGTATTGATCACCACCCGAAGAGGTAAAGCAGGCAAAACGCAGATTTCCGCCAGCACCAAACTGGGTCTGCAACAGCCCATCTCACTGGTAGAGCAGACCGGAAGTTACGAGTTCGCACGTTTCTGGAATATGAAGCAGGAGATGGACCACGTTACGAATCCTAAGTTATACTTCACTCCGGAACAGGTAGAAGCCTATCGTACCGGCTCAGACCCCATCATGTATCCCAGTATGGACTGGAAGAAGTATATTTTTAATAATATCTATCTTCAAAGCCAGAACAACCTAAACATCTCCGGCGGTAGTGATAATGTACGATACTTCATCTCAGTAGGTTATACTTATCAGAACGGACTTCTGAAAGAACTTCCCGGACAAATGTACGACAATAACTATCGTTACAACCGCTATAACTACCGTGCCAATATCGATGCTAATCTGACAAAGACTACTTCGATGAAACTCGGTGTCGGTGGTGTTTTAGGCAAGATACAGGAACCGCGCAGCGTCGTTTCGGGCACAGGTGAAGACCAGAATCCTTGGGTAATCGCACAGATCTGGTCACATCCGTTTGCCGGACCGGGATTTATCAACGGAGTACGTACACTGATTCCTAAAGATATGGTTCCGCTGGGAGAAGTGATGCGTGACGGTATGTTCGTATTCTACGGACAAGGTTACAATCAAACGTATGACACGACATTGAATCTGGATTTGGACATCACACAGAAACTGGACTTTATCACTCCGGGACTGAGCGTTTCCGTGAAAGGTGCTTACGACAATAAATTCAAACTGGAAAAAGTACGTACGGGAGGCGCCATCGAAGCGCAGACTGTGTACTACAAATCATACTTTGACACCAACGGTACGATGTCACAGACCGATCCCGACTACGATAAATCACTTATCTATGTACCCAGCGGCAGCGATACTCCGCTCACTTACTCGGAAAGCAGCGGACGCGGACAGAACTGGTATCTGGAAGGACGTATCAACTATGACCGTACATTCGGCGACCACAGAATATCCGGTCTGTTCCTTTACAATCAGTCGCGTAACTATTATCCGGACAGCTACACTTATCTGCCCCGTAACTACGTAGGACTGGTAGGACGTGCTACTTATGCCTATCAAAGTAAATATCTGCTCGACGTAAACGTCGGCTACAACGGTTCGGAGAACTTTGCTCCGGGCAGCACACGTTTCGGTGTATTCCCTTCCTTCTCTGCCGGATGGATCGCAACTGCCGAGAAGTTTATGGAAAACCAGAAAATCGTAGACTACCTAAAACTCAGAGCATCCTGGGGACGTGTAGGTAACGACAAGGGAGTAGACTCACGCTTTATGTACATGCCTGCCGTATGGGGATCATCGGGCAGTTACAGCTTCGGTGTGGACAATCCGATTTCCCAATCGGCAGCAGCCATCTCACGTATGGGTAACCCGGCAGTAACCTGGGAAACAGCCGACAAGCAGAACTACGGTATCGATCTTAAATTCTTCAACAGCCGCCTGTCCGCTACCTTCGACTACTTTATCGAACACCGCACAGGTATTCTGATCTCTCCGGAATCGACCCCAAGCATCATCGCAACTGCACTGCCTAACCTGAACATTGGTAAGGTAGACAACCACGGTTACGAAGTTTCTCTCGGCTGGCGCGATAAAATCGGAAAAGACTTCAATTATTATGTGGATGCCAACGTCTCTTTCGCACGCAACAAAATCCTCTATATGGACGAAGTGCCCAAGCAATTCTCTTATATGAACCAGACCGGTGGCTCTACCGGACGCCAGACCGGAGTATACAACTACATCCGTCTCTATCAGTACAGCGACTTCATCACCGGAGCCGACGGCGAACTGACCTTAAAGCCGGAACTGCCTCAGCCTTATCAGAAGGTATATCCGGGTGACGCCATGTACGCCGACCTCAACGGAGACCACATCGTGGACGGTAATGACAAGAGCGTAGCAGGTTATGCTACCCGTCCGGAATACGTTTTCGGTATGAACATGGGATTCGACTGGAAAGGATTCAACTTCACCATGCAATGGGTGGGTTCCAAGAACGTTAACAGAATGTATGACATCGAATACCGTATCCCTTATACGAATGCCGGAAAGCGTGGTTTGCTGACCTACTTCTACGACGGTTGCTGGACTCCGGAAAACCAACTGGGAGCTACTTATCCGCGTCCGTCGGAAGAATCGGAAAGCTGGAACTCCGAACCCTCTACCCTCTGGTTGGTGGATGCTTCCTATCTCCGCTTGAAGAGCCTGAGCTTCGGTTATACCATCACCGGAAAGAAATTCCTGAAGAAACTGGGCCTCAGCTCACTCGGATTAAACTTCAGCGGCTACAACCTGCTGACCTTCTCACCGCTTAAATATCTTGATCCGGAAAGTGATCCTAACCGATTCGGAGATTATCCGCTGATCAAAGTATATAGCTTCGGTTTAAATCTTAACTTCTAAAAAACGACTGTATGAATAGAATAATAAAAGGACTCGGAATAGCATTGGGTTGCGTACTGATAGCCTCCTCCTGTTCTGAAATCAGCTTCGGGGATAAATTTCTGGGCGACCAGCCTGAGAGTTCCGGAGCGACTACCGAAGAAATGTTCTCTTCGAAAATAAATGCCGAAAAGGTGCTGACCAAAGCATATACCGGATTACCTTATGGGCTACCGACCGGCTCTGACTACAAATTGGGTGTGAACATCCTTGAATCAATCACAGACTTGTGTTACAGTTTCCGTGACAATATCAGTGATGGGCCTGTCAAGCTCTATTACAACGGAGCACTCAGTGCCAACAACGTCCCAAAGAATTCCGCTTACCGTTATGGAAGCAAGTCCGACTGGACCACCATCCGTTACGCTTGGTTATATATCGAGAACGTAGAGAAAGTGCCCGACATGACAGCCAGCGAGAAAAGTGAACGGATCGCGGAAGCCAAAGTTTTGATCTCCCTCTGCTATTTCGAAATGCTGAGATATGTAGGCGGTGTGACATGGCTGGACCACTATGTAGACGTAAACGAGACAATGAATTTCCCCCGTATCACTTTTGCCGAAACGGTAGAGAAGATCGTAGGATTGCTCAACGAAGCCATCAACTCCAATCTGGCCTGGAAAGCCGAGAAAGCTGATGACGGACGTATGACACTGGCAGGAGCGATGGCATTAAAGTTCAAGGTCTTGCAATGGGCAGCCAGTCCGACTTTCAACTCAAACACTAAATGGCATCCGGAAGCAGACGAATATACCTGTTACGGAAATTACAGCGACCAACGATGGAAAGATGCCGCCGAAGCAGGCGCAGCCTTTTTCACAGAATTACAAAAACGGCACGAATACGAACTGATTCAACCTACGGAAGAGACGCACCGGGCAAGACGTCTGGCCTATCGTCAGGCCTACTACAACCGCGGCGGAACAGAAATATTAATCTCTACCCGTCAAGGATATGGCTCCGATGTTCACAGCAGCTTTATCGGCCAACGTTATTACAGCGGCCCTACATTGAACTATGTAGATATGTTTCCGTGGGAAGACGGAACTGATTTTCCGGCAAATTTCGACTGGAAGTCACCCTCCAAGCAACCGTTCTTTACAAAAGGCGAAATGGTGCCCACCCGCGACCCACGTCTGTATGAAAATGTAGCTTGTCCCGGAGACACCTACTGCAACGGAACAACAGCTCCTGTTTATATCAACCATGCCGACTACAAAGACGGTAGCGGATTCCTGATCATGAAGTACATCTTACAGGAAAACAACGATCGCGAAGGTCCGGTACAATGGTCACACACCCGTCTGGCGGAAATCATGCTGGGATATGCGGAAGTACTCAACGAAGTCAACGGACGCCCTACCGACGAGGCTTACAAAATGGTAAACGATGTACGAAAGAGAGTAGGTCTGCCGGAACTTTCCAAGACGATGAATCACGATCAGTTCCTCGAAGCAGTACTGAGAGAAAGAGCACTCGAATTAGGATTTGAAGAAGTACGCTGGTTCGACCTCGTTCGCAGAGACCGTCAGAGCGACTTCAAGAAGAAGTTGTACGGACTCAGAAGCAGAGGTAACGACCTGAACAATCCGACTGAGTTCACCTTCGAGAAGATCGAACTGGGAGACCATTACTGGGCTACCAACTGGGATACCAAGTGGTATCTGGCTCCGATTCCTCAGGAGGAAATCAACAAGCAATATGGAATGACCCAAAACCCGGGCTGGTAAATGACACGTTAACTAATATCGTTTGAACAATGAATAAAATAAATTATATATTAATCACTCTGCTCCTGGGAGGTTCGGTATCCCTGAATGCACAGACATCGAAAGCTGCTTCGGAAATGCAGCTGGCAGATACACTGAGCATCGGCTACCAGATGAACGTATCTTCCCGGACCAGCAGTTACTCTATCAACGGAGTCAATGCTTCCGCATTCGAAAAATCCCCGTACATAGATATCAGCAAAGCTTTGTATGGAAAAGTGGCAGGTCTGAATGTATATCAGGGTACAGGCTCGTCAGCCGATAACGTATCCACCCTCTCTATACACGGAAATGCCCCGCTAGTATTAATTGATGGTTTCCCACGTGATATCAGCGACATCACTTCGATGGAAATCGAATCATGCTACGTTCTGAAAGATGCGGCAGCCGCTGCTCTCTACGGTATGCGTGGTGCGAATGGAGTAGTACTGATCACGACTAAACGCGGAATAAGCAATGGTCTGAAGGTAAATGTGGACTATAATTTCGGTGTCAATACCCAATTCCGTTCTCCGGACTTCGCAGATGCCTATACGTATGCGAACGCTCTTAACACCGCATTAAGCGGAGACGGTCTGCCTGCACGCTACAATGCACAGGAACTGGATGCTTTCCGGACAGGAATCTATCCGTATGATTATCCGAATGTAGACTGGTGGAATGAAACGCTGAACAACACAGGATTGACCCACAACCTGAAAATGTCTTTCAGCGGAGGTAGTGACAAATTCCGTTTTTACACGGTAGTTGACTATTACCGGGATCGCTCCATGTTGAAAAAAAACACGGAAGATACACGTTTCGACACTACACCTACAGACACACGTCTGACTGTGCGTACCAATCTGGACGTAAAAGTGACGGAAAGCACATTGCTGAAAGCCGGCATTGTAGGCAGACTGAAAGAATTCAGAGGTACCCGCTATGGACGCAGCGCTATTTTCAACAAAATCTATGGCATTCCATCTGCTGCATTCCCCATTCGTTATGAGAATGGCATTTATGGAGGTAGCTCTGTGTACGGAACCGGTAATCCGGTAGCTCTGTTGAAAGACTATGGACACATCCGTAACGTATACGGAACACTACTCGCCGACCTGAGCATCCGTCAGGATTTAAGTGCGTTGACCAAAGGGCTGGCAGCCGAAGCATCCGTCTCTTTCGATAATATCGGAGGAATGAATGAAACCACCAATAAAGAGTATCGTTACATGAACAGCAATGCAAGTATCACCAGCGATGGTACACTGGTGACAACTCCCGCCATTTATGGTACAGACTCCGAAACACTGGGGCATACACAGCCTTTCGAAAGACTGATGCTACGCAGCGATTTCCAGGCAAAGGTGGATTATAACCGCACTTTTGGCAAACATCAGGTGGGAGGAGCATTGATTTATGATATGCAGTCTGTTGTCAAAAACGGCAGAAACAACTCTCAGAAGAATCAGTCTGTGCTGGTGAACGCCACATATACTTACGACAACCGTTACAGCCTCAATGCCGTATTTAACCGTTCGGGATCAGCTTACCTGCCCGACGGAGACAAATACTCGAACTATCCTGCCGTTTCCGCTGCATGGATCGTTTCCAACGAAGCATTTATGGAAAAGGTGACACCGATCAATCTCTTTAAGATTCGCGCCTCTTACGGTCTGTCCGGATGGGACGGCAATCTGAGCCACGAACTATGGCGTCAGTCTTATGGCAGCGGCGGTGCCGGTTATAACTTCGGAGTGAATGCCGGAGGACAGTCCGGTGGCAGTGAAGGCGATCTGCCGGTTATCGGCCTGGTAGCGGAAAAATCACAGAAAGCGACTTTCGGATTTGATCTCGCTGCTTTTGATAATCGTTTGAATGCAACAGTAGAAGGTTTCTACGAAAAACGTTCGGATATACTTGTGTCAGGTGCCAATTCTACTTCCGGTATTATCGGTATCACAGTAGGTCAGGTGAACGAAGGAATCTATAAATACAAAGGACTGGATGCTTCTTTGAGTTGGAATGATAAGATCGGTGATTTCCATTATGGTATTGGTGCCAGCATGTCATATCTGAATACAGAGGTAGTCAATGTAAACCAGGCATATCAGGAGTACGACTACTTGTATACCAAGGGCAACCGTATCGGACAGATGTACGGCCTGGAAGCTATCGGCTTCTTCAACAGCCAGCAGGAAATCAACAACAGTCCGCAACAAACCTTCTCGGACGTAGCTCCCGGTGACGTGAAATACAAAGATCAGAACGGTGACAACCGCATCGACGAGAAAGACGTTGTGAAAATGTTCGGTTCATCTGTTCCACGCTTCTATTTCGGATTCAATCTGAACTTCTCATACAAGAGAGTGGAGCTTTCCGCTGATTTCCAGGGAATGACCGGAGTCACTGTTTCATTGCTCAACAGTCCGCTTTATAGTCCACTTGTAAGCAATGGCAACATTTCAAATACATTCCTGAATGAAGAAATAAGCTGGACACCGGAGAATAAGACCAATGCAACCATGCCGAGACTGACTACTCAAGAAAACTTGAATAACTATCGTGCCAGCTCACTGTGGTACCGTGACGGTTCATTCCTGAAACTTCGTAACCTATTGGTAGCTTACACTTTCCCGAAATCGCAGACTCGCTTTGCCGACCTGAAAGTATTCGTACAAGGCACCAATCTGTTCTCATTAGACAATATCCATTTTGCCGATCCGGAACAACTTGGCATCGCTTATCCGTCGACAAGAAGTTATTGGGCAGGTATCAAACTTAATTTTTAATGCAAAGTAACAAATGAACATTATGAGAACCAAATACATACTCTTAACCATTTTGTCTTCGTTGGTCTTTGCTTCGTGCAACTACCTTGACTTTGATGAAACGAACAACCTGAAGACAAAAGAAGACATGTACAAGTATTTCGGTACAAGCAAATCAATGCTTACCCACGTATACTCATACATGCCACAAGGCTACCGACTGTTTGCGACCTCCGGCGGAATTTTCACCGAAGACATATATTCCATGCGCGACTGTGCCAGTGATGACGGCGAATTCGGAGCCTATGCAGATAATATCCAGAATACCAATAACGGTAACTGGTCGCCTATTAAAACTTATGACGATTCATGGACCCTGTATCGCGGTATACGTGCTGCCAACAGCTTTATAGCAGAGATTGCCCAAGTGGACTTCACACGCTACGAGCACGACGGACAATATACAAACTGGATGAAGCAGCTGAAATATTTCCCTTATGAAGCCAGAGTGCTGCGGGCACACTACTTCTTTGAACTGGCACGCCGCTACGGTGACATCGCCATGCCATTGGAAGTACTGACTGAAGAGGAAGCCAATACAATCGGCAAGACACCATTCAGCGAAGTAATCAGCTTCATTGTCAGTGAATGCGACGACGCTGCCAATAACTTGCCGGACAGCTATGTAAACGAACCGGGAGCAGAAATCGGCAGAGTGACCAAAGGCTTTGCAATGGCAGTAAAGTCAAAAGCACTGCTATATGCTGCCAGTAAGCTACATAATCCTTCTATGGATACCGAATTGTGGAAAAAGTCTGCCAAAGCAGCAATAGATATTATCAACACAGGGCTTTACTCTCTCGACCCCCAGGAGAGTGCCAACAACCTCGACTCAAAAGAAGTTGTACTGATGAGGATCAATGGTGATAATTCGGACTTCGAAATGTTTAATCTCCCGCTTCGCATGACTGCGGGAACACGCACTTCCAGTCTTATCCCATACAGCAATTACCCATCACAAAACCTTGTGGACGCATTCGAGACAGTCAACGGTTACAAAGTAACCCTAGAAAACACAGGATGGGTTTGCGAAGACCCTGCATTTGACCCGCAATCACCTTATGAGAATCGTGACAAACGTTTCTACCGCGCTATTCTTGCCAACGGAATGTCGTTTAAAGACTACACCATTGAAACCTTCAAAGGTGGCGCCGACGACGGAATCGTATCACAAGGCGGTTCACCGACAGGATACTTCCTGCGCAAGTACATTCAGGAAGCTACCAGCTTCGAACCGGGTAAAGAAGCTGTCAGCAAGCATCATTGGGTGATTTACCGCTATGCGGAAACATTACTAACGTATGCGGAATCTATGGTCAACGCTTTCAATGATGTCAACTACACAGATGAGACTTATAAGTATTCTGCTCTGTGGGCTATCAATGAAGTGAGAAAGAATGCCGATATGCCGTTGATTCCTTCCATGGGAAAAGATGAATTCATGGAACGCCTGTACAATGAATGGCGTGTAGAGTTTGCTTTCGAAGATCATCGTTTCTGGGATGTACGGAGATGGAAGATTGCCGATACTACCCAACGGGAACTATACGGAGTAAAGATCGAGAAGCAAGCGGACGGTACGTTCAACTTCTACAAGAACCTTTACGAAACCCGTAACTGGAGAGATTGCATGTATCTGTATCCGATCCCTCAAAGCGAACTATACAAGAATACAAACTTAAATCCTCAAAACACAGGATGGTAATTAATTGTCTAATCTAATATTTAAAAGATATATGAAAAAGTTATATAGCAACACGTTAATGCAACTGATTCTTGCACTGTGCACATTCAGTTTTGTAGCATGCCAGGAGTTTGACATCGACTCACAGCCGGAAGGTCCTCTCAATATCCAGATAGATGCTTTGGAGTCTTATACTGCTTTGGCAACTTCTCCAAGCAATGTAGTGTTCAACATCAGCTCCAACACTCCCTGGACGATCGAAAGCGACCAGCAGTGGTGCAAGCCGACTCCTTCGATGAGTGCAGCCAGCTCACTTGTGTCGGAGATTGTGGTGACAATGGAAAACAATACAGGAAAGAAAGCACGTACAGCCAAACTGACTATCAAGGCAGAAGGCGTTGAAGGCACCAAGGTAGTTACTATCGAGCAGGCTTCGAAAGAAGATTTAGTAGTAATTCCTTACGACCAGATTGTGCCGACAGTAGGTGGAACCATCTCTTTCAATATTGTGTCAAACAAGCCATTCCAAATAATTCCTTCCACACAGTTTGTAGAACAAATCTCTCCGGCTTCGGGCGATGGTAATGAAGATGGCAACAAAATTCCCATAACCATCACAATACCAGAAAATACAGGAGGTGTAAGAACAGCTGAAATCACTGTCAAGACAGAGTTTCAGGAGAAATCATTCACCATTACACAAGACGGTATCATCATCGAGCCCAAGAATGAAGAAGAAAAAACCAACCAACTGAATGGCATGGGCGGAGAGAAAAACATCGAAATCAACTCCAGCGTAGAGTGGAAAGTAGAGGTTCCTGCCGAATTTAAGGAATGGCTAAGTGCCGAAGCTGATGGTAATAATCTGACGCTTAAAGCAGGATACAACAATTTGTTTATTACAAGAGTGGGACATGTGTTGCTTTATCCCAAGAGCAATGTTCCGGGATTTGAAGGTGTACCCGTTGAAGTGAGACAGCCTAGAAATATGTGGGCAGACGGAGCCGAAGATATTGACCCAGAAACAGGATATGCAACCATACGAAGCAATGCGCAAAATAGATATGTGCCCAACTTCTCTTATGGAAAGGGGAAAATCGTTTGGAACTTTGAAAGCGTCAATATGCCTGCCGGAACGGATGGATTCCTTTACCTGAATGGTGACACATGGCACTGGAATGGTGCAGCAAACGGTGCAGGTTGGATACAAATCAGAATTTATCCGCAAGATTCAACAACAAAATCCAGTTTTAAACTTCACTACGACTGGACAGCTGAAGAATTTACGCTGGAAGAAAGCATGAACGACATCAAAACCATTGAGTTAGATACCAAAGTTGATCCGGAAGACGCGACAAAAGTAAACGTAACATTCTCTATCAACGGAAAAGTATACTATTCCGGTAAGAAACACAATGCCTTTGACTTGGATGGACATAAAGGCGTAATATTCTATTCCGGATTCAGCGGTCCATTCTCACCGGAATGTACCATCGTCTTTAAGTCGTTAGACTATGAAGTTTATGAATAAATGTGTAAACAATAACTTGAAGTGTTTATGAAATCTGATAAATTACATAAAATAGCCTTCTTAGGACTTTTCACACTACTGGCAGCAGTTCCTGTGTTGCAAAGCTGTGATGACGATGAGAAGCAAAAGGCTGTCGACCTGCGCTACCGTGTAGAAGACTCATATCTACTACCCGCCGACGGCACAACCGATGAACTGAGCGTCACTTTCCAGGTGAAATCAACCGATCCATGGGAAATATTCGGAGAAAACAAAGGTGACTGGTATGCCATTTCACCAGCCACGGGTGATAACCCGGAAAAGACATACGATGTAACCATCAAATGTGAGGAAAATACCAGCTTGGACGATCGTACTGAGGTCATTAACATCAAGAGCGATTATTGGACCGGTAAAAAATTCACACTGACTCAAAAAGGTACTGCCTACTTAGAGTACGAAGGAGTGGATATGATTGAAAAAAACGGAAATGTGCCCGAAGTGTTCAGTGTGCTTAGCAATCAAAAGTGGACAGCCAAGGTGACTGATGGAGAAGAGTGGCTTTCCATCAGTCAAGGAGCTTCCGGAATGGAAAACGGTACAGTGGAACTGAAAGCAACCCCCAATACCGGTGCCATGCGTTACGGAGTGGTAACTTTATATGACCGCAATGGTGACAAACAACAGGAAGTGAACATCACCCAAGATGGTGTACAGATTGAACCCGCACAGCCCGAAAACGGCAAGTGGTATGAAGTGGAAGCTGTGGGCGGAAAGCTGACTATTCACGTAGTAGCCAATTCACGCTGGGGAGTTACGAAAGAGATTCCGTCAGACGAAACATGGTATGAATTTGAGCAAACCGAATTTAATGGAAGTGCCGATTTGGTTATCAATGTAGCAGAATACAGCACTAGCTCTTCGGTACGCAACGGAACCATCATTCTCTCTTCCCTCAGTGATGAAGAAGGAATAGAACCGGTGACTACTACCATACGAATCAAACAAGCCAGTTCAGAATCATCAAGAACTACCGTGAACGAAGAAAACAGAGAGGTGAGCGGAGATTATTACTTTGGCAGCCAACTGATGCCTGGACGATATAATATCTACATCGGACCGTTCAACGGCAACATGAATATGTTCTTCATGATTAATGCCACTCCGTGGACCGAATTCCGTTGGCACGTGGCAGGCGGAAAGAGTGACCTCAGCACTACTCCATGGAGCCAGAAAGTATTTAGCGGTGCAGCCGGAACGGTGAAAACACTGGATACGAATGCTGACAATAAGTTGGGATGGAATATCCTGCAAGAAGAAAATGAAACCGGTACATGGATTAGGGTAGAATGGTACCTCAACGATGAGTTTATCATTTCCACTATCTCCGATGGTACCCAGGACTGGAAAGTACCAGGAAATATTCTTGTTGAGAAAGGTGGACAGATCATGGTGCGCTGCAACGATGGCACACTGCCGCTACGCAAATGGGAATACATCGAACCGCTGAAGTGGGGCGAATAGCCAACGTAACATTGACAAAGAAAAAGTACCTGCCTGTACAAACTGGCAGGTACTTTACTACCAACGTAAAATAATGAACGAACCAAAAAAGTTATGATGAAAAGAAAAATATTACTTATACTGAACATGGCAATCATCGGATTTTCCACTGCTGCCTGTTCGGATGATGAGACCAATTACATCACTCCGGAAAAAAAATATCCGCTCACCGCTTTTGCCGTAGCAATAAATAATGTGTCAGCGAATACGACTTCCTATTATCATGGGAAGATAGACCAGACAACCCACAGAGTGGAAATCGGTACGATCGAGGATGCCAATACCATCACCGGCGTAGACTATACGCTAATGAGCGATGGAGCCACCATCTCACCGGACCCGGCAACATTTGTACACAACTGGAAAAAAGAGCAGACAGTGACCGTCACCACCGAAGACAATCAGACAACGACCTATACTATTGTACTGACCAAGTTTGACGACACCATGAAGGACGTTCTCTTCATGGACGAGTTCGATGTGGACGGCAATCCGGACCCGACCAAATGGGTACTCTGCCAGAAAGCAGGTTCCGACTGGAACGACGAAATGTCCGAAAGCTATGACCAGGCTTACGTAAAAGACGGCAGACTGATACTCAAAGCTGAAAAAATTGGCGACGAATACAAAGCCGGAGGTATCGAGACACAAGGCAAGTTTGACTTCACCTTCGGACGGGTGGAAGTAAAAGCCAAAATCACCAGTTACCCCAATGGCGCATTCCCCGCTATCTGGATGATGCCGAAGAAGTATATCTATGACGGATGGCCGAATTGCGGAGAAATCGATATCATGGAACATGTAAAACAAGAATCCGTAATCCATCATACGATACATACTCACTACACGTATGATTTGAACATCAAAGATCCGTCCAACACCGCACAAGTAACTTGCAATTATCAAGACTGGAACATCTACGCTTTAGAATGGAGCGAAGACAAGCTGACTTTCTTCGTCAATGGTCAGGAAACTTTCTCTTATTCGAACCTGAAACTGGAGAATGAAGCGGAAATGAAGCAATGGCCGTTCACAAAAGATTCTTCATTCTATCTCATCCTGAACATGGGATTAGGAGGAGACAGACCGGGCTCATGGGCAGGTCCTATCGATGATGCCAACTTACCTGCCATCATGGAAATTGACTGGGTAAAAATAACCAAGTTAGATAAATAGGTTTTAAGGTAGGAGCCAAGGTTTTTAGGAACTTCTAAAGAAGGAGGAATGGAAGTATAGAGACTATTCAAAACTTTCATTCCTCTATTTGTTTTCGGGTATTAAATCTTTTTTACTTATTAAACATGAAACATGTATTATACGCATTATTAACGGCTGTAAGCATTTTATTCACTAGTTGCGGACCCTCTTCTAATACCAACAACCCACAGGTGCCCAATGTGCCTCAACCGCAGCCTCAGCCCCAACCGGAAGTCACCCAGAAAGTAGTTATCGGCTACCTTGCGCTTGACGACTGGGAGTTTGAAAGTTTATTTCCTACGATAGAATGGAAATATCTGACGCATATCAATGCCAGCTTTGCAAGAGTAAAAGCAGACGGCACTCTAAACATTAATCCTGTCCGGAAGAGAATTGAAAGTGTACGTGAAACGGCTCACAAGCATAATGTCAAGATTCTGATATCTTTGGCTAAGAACAGTCCGGGAGAATTCACTACCGCCATCAATGATCCGAAAGCCAGAAAAGAACTGATACAGCAGATTATTGCATTCACTAAAGAATATAAACTGGACGGCTTCGACATCGATTATGAGGAATATGACAACTGGGATAAGAATTTCCCCTCATTATTGGTTTTTGCCAGAGGTTTATACCTGGCAAAAGAGAAAAATATGCTGATGACCTGTGCCGTCAACAGCCGCTGGCTTAATTACGGAACCGAATGGGAGC